>Ga0255078_1000054_pt1 | contig 29008 bp, 36 predicted proteins | sample Colum_Atlam_RepA_FD_188462 | JGI IMG/M metagenome (GOLD analysis project Ga0255078, IMG submission 188462) | Freshwater microbial communities from Columbia River, Oregon, United States - Colum_Atlam_RepA_8h | ecosystem: Environmental > Aquatic > Freshwater > River | place: USA: Oregon... | reverse complement strand
AGCGGAGTCGGTTCAGTAATTTTTCTTTTTGCAGGTTTTTTGCTCATTTCTTTTTACTGCCATGCGATTTCGTGTCGTTTAGGTGTGCGTCAAGTTTGTGTTCAATGACAGCGATATCCCCGTCAATGTCTTTCACATCTGCTTTTAGGTCATCAAGTTTTTGTGCAACATAGCCGTGGTCACGAACATTTTCGCGGCGACCCTTTTCTATCAACAACATTAAAAGAGCAAAAGCGCCAGTTACAACAGCAGCCCATGTAGCGTCCATGACAAAATTACTCCTTTAATGATTTCTTTTTTTTAGAAGTTTTTTTAGATGGCTTAGCGACAACTTCAGTTTTGACGGAAGAAAGGAACTCTTCGTTGCGAACTTCTTTTATGGTGCTTTCCCCTTGCGCATACTTGCTCATTTCAAACCCAACAACGCTTTCACTTTGCCGCCAATAGTAAAATCTGGATTCAAACCATTTTTTTGTTTGAAACTTTTGAGTGCTTGTTGAAATTCTGCGGTAGCAATGTTGCCGTCAATTGCTCCGTTATAAAAACCTTTGTTTTTTAGAGCCTGTTGGATTGCTGAGTTTTCATCTGCTGGCGCTGAAGTGGGTGCCGATGGTGTTGTTGTGGGTGCTGGTGCGGTTTCTCCGCCGAAAGCGACTACTGCTGGTGGTGGTGTATCGCCACATACATAGCGCAAATGCCATGGCTCGCTTGGAACCACTTCCCAACTAAAACCAAAATCTTTAACGTTTGCAATCAACCAATTGAGACGCTTTGGTTCACCTGCTGAATGAACGTCAACCGCAATCCCAAGATTGTGCATTGACTTACCTGGTGTCGCAAGCATTGCCATACCTTTTTTGAGGTACCAAGTTTTGCCTTCAAATGATTTTGTGCTTGTTCCTGCAATTGGTTCCAAAACATAGCGTTGCTTGAAGCCTGCCAGTTGCGACTCGTAGGAACGGTATAGGTCTCCTGACGAGGTTGGCTTAAGTTCAAGTCCATCGGCTTTGGCTTTAGCGACCATTGCGTTCCATGCGTTGGCGGCAAGCCAATGAAGTTTTCCACCGCTCTTAATTGGGCGTAGGAGTGAGTCAGGAAGTTTGCCGGGTTCAATGCCTTTTAAATCTTTGGGCATTTTTACGGGAACAATGTAGTCCCAAGCAACTTTTGCCATGTGCGAAACCTTTATGTTTATGGGGTAGAACTTAAATATTATACACCATAAGATATATTACATTAATTATTGTCAGGTTCCCGCATGTGAAGATACATTGCGCCCATTAACGCAAGAACAGATGAGATGCCAGCGATTCTTTGAATAGCGCCCGACAGCGTCAAGTAGACAACCAAAGACCCTGAAATTGTGAAGCCCAAATTTAAGATACCAAATGTAAACTTTTTCATAAAAAGACCCCAATCTAAAATTTTAACTCCATTATTATACCTGAAAATACTTAACTGATTTATCCACTCCACGCCATCCCAAGCAAGTTCCCCGTTCATCTCTTCTTCCTCGGGCTTACGGGCGACATTATTACCTGAACTAGGTGAACCACCGGCACCGGAACCGCCACCAGAACCACCACCAGAACCACCAACAGCCCCAACAGCGCCAACTATGGCAACAGCAGCCCCAACAGCAAGAACCGTTCTACGATCACCGACATCAATATTTGAACCCAAAGCAACATATGTATCAAACACACCAGCGAACACATTGATTTCTTCCTCAAAAGATTCTTTAACTTCTACTGGGGCGTCCGTAAGTGCCTCGGCAATTTCAATACCCGTTTCTTCCGAGACCTCGGCAACAACGATTGCGGCAAACACTTCTGTCGCTTGTTCGCCGTCAATGCTTTCAAGCACTTTGGGGCTCGTTGCCAGTTCCGTTGCTTGGTCACTAGGAATACCACCTTCCTGTTCAATTACCAATGTGACAACTTGTCCAACTTGCTCGCTCGTAATCGTGTCTGATTCCAAGACGTCCACGATGACGCCAAGCGACTCTTCGTTAAGTTCATTACCCAAGACGGCGGTAAAGGTTTCAATCAAAACCTCGGTGCTTACTTCTTCGTCAAAGACTGCATCAAGTGCGGCGCCCAAATTGTCTGCGGTAAGACCGTCTTTCAATACATCAACGATAAGGTCAATGGTTTCTGCATCGGAAAGGTCATCGTCAAACACGCTGTCAAATATTGCTTCTGTTTCTGCTTGACTGAGATTTGTTTCAAGCAAGTCGTCAAGTACGGTCATAGTGTCTGCAGCGGAAATGTCCTCGTCAAATACTGCGTCCATAACTTTGTCTAGGTCGCCAGAACTAAGCGGACCATCAAAGATTGATTCCAAAGCCGACACCATATTCTCAGCAGAAGTATCTTCTGAGAACGCTGAATCCAAAACTGCCGCCAACTGTTCGCTAGTGATGTCTGCATCCAGCATTGTTGTTAGTGCTTCGGTGAATACATCTGCCGAAACATCTTCGGTAAACACGGCTTCTAGGACATTGTCGAACTGAATGTCGGTAAGTTCTGCGCCAAGGAGCGTGTCAAGAACAGCGCCAACCTCGTCAGCCTCAATATCAGTAGTGAACGTATTTTCAAGAATATTGTCCAATATGACTGTTGTGATTGGCTCGTTGTCTTCTATATCGACGACGGTATAATCATCTGGTGGAATTATTACTACTACCGTTTCAGTTTCTGTTTCAACTGGTTCAAGTTCTATTGGGTCTACTTCAATTGGTAGTAAAGTTGTTTCTGTTGATTCCCACCCTTCTGGGATGGTTACTGTTGGCAATTCGGTTCCAGGTAATGTTTCTGTTGGAAGCGTCACCGTTGTGGATTCTGTGTCAGGGTCTGGGTATTGCGGCAGTGGCACTGTGGGTACGGTTGGCAATACAACGGGTTCGGAGACTGTAGACGTAGTGCCAGTGTCTACTGGCGGAACATAAACAGGGGTAGCGATAGTCGTCGTAGTTGTAGTAGTCGTAGTAGTCGTAGTTACTGGAGTCGGGTCAAGAACGGTTGCATCAACAGTTACTTCAGGACCATAGGTGCAACTACCAGTTCCAACTCCAACACACCCACCCGTCATTGCTTTGATACCAAAGCGAACTGGTCCGTATCCAGTCGTGACAGGATTACTACCAGAAAACATTCCTGTGCTTAACGAGTAGTTGGTTCCTTGATTAGTCCAAACTCCCCAACCACCTGATTGTGCTCCACCGATTACGGTGAGGTCGTAGAAACTAACCGAGTAACCGTAGATAACGCAATTGCTTGCCGCCGATGCATCCCAATCAAGGTCAACACTTCCGTCTGCGTTTGCAACAGCAGTCAAGTTTGTGACTGGATTCAGATAAGCCGCAGTGATTGTGTTATTGGACTCGACATACCCAGAGCCAGAGAAATTGTTTGTGTTTTGCGCAGTGGTGCCAAATGTGTTTCCACTGGCTGTGGAGAACGAGTTGGAACTTACTCCGTTGTACACGGAGGAGCCGTTATTCCAATTATTTGCAAACTGAATAGCAGTCGTGTTGCCGTTGAATGTGTTACCTGAAACCATTTGATTGCCAGCGCCAACTGTCCAACTTGTCGGAATCCATGACGATAAGTACACGCCAACACCGTTTGAAGTAAATGTTGAGTTGGTTACCTGCTGACGGTTGAGCCCTCCTAGATACGCACCAAACTGCGTGTTGCCTGTGAACTGACTGTTATTTATTTTGACAAAGCGCTCGGTACGAATGCCATAAGTATTTGATGTAAATGTAGAGCCATTGACATAAATACGATTTGAGTAATCAGTATCCGTAAGGCTCAGGGCTGTAGGTGTTCCGCCGTGGTCAGAGGTAATTGCATAACCATTATTGGTGAATTGGGAATCATTGAATGTGGTAACTCCACCGCCGCCTTGGTAGAAAGCCCACGATGAATGATTGGAAATCTTTATCCGATTGAACGTCATTGTTCCGGAGGCGTTGTAAATCAGCCCACCGTTCCATGAAACATTTTTACCTTGCTTGAATGTGATGTCTTCAATAACAATTGTTCTTGAGCCACTGTTGTAAATTGCTCGCCACAAATTATTGCCATCAATAATTGTCGTAGCCATTCCCGTGCCAGTGATTGTCACCCCAGCCGTAATGTTGGGCAAGTCGGAAGTGAGGGTGATTGTTCCTTCTGTGGTGATGTCAATGGCATCGTAAATCCCACCAGCATTTGCGTTGGCTTGATTGATTGCCCAGCGAAGAGTTCCACTTGACCCATCATCCAAGAGACTCGTAACTTCGAGCGATGTTGGTGCAGGAATCGTAGTAGTTGTAGTAGTTGTCGTCGTAGTACTTGTCGTAGTTGTACTACTGGTAGTAGTGGTTTGGGCAACAGTAGTTGTAGTTGTAGGCGCAACCGTTGGGGCAGTTTCACTATTTGACGCAACTCCGCCAAATGATGTACAGGTTCCAGAAATGCATCGGTTTGTTGAACCAGCCTCGCTATCAACCATCAGCGCTGGAGGTAAACCTGAATCGTCAAGGTTGAATGAAGCAAAACCAAGTTTATAAGTACCGCTTATAGAGACTTGATATGTTGAAGTTTGCCAACCCGTAGAGCCATAAGAATTCGTTGAGTAGTCGCCAGTACCGGGATTGGTGAATCCAAGAAGTGCGTATTGCTTGACATAGTTGTTTACCGTTACTACTTGAGTGCCAGTAACAGTTACAGGAATGAGTGATGTGATAGAGCCATCGTTAAAAGGAACATAGTCAGTTCCGACATAGTTCCACGCCATTGTGTATGTCGTTCCTGCCGTCAGTTCTACCTCACGAGTAATCCATGCTGCGTCTGTCGGTGTACCTTGACCGTTGCCTGATGCTTGCGCCTGCGATGTAAGCATGTTTTTAATTTCTGTTACCGAGCCAGCCGAAAGGCTCAAAGCACTTGCTGCTTGGTCAAAAGTCTGCTCACCTTTGGGTTGAAGCAGAACAGCATTTGTTCCGTTATTAGGCGAGAATGTCCAACTTCCAGAAGCAACTGCTGGTGCGTAATACGGGCTAGACGGACTTCCAACAGCACTCCTAGAACCGTGAGTAAAAGTCCGAGAACCGGTAAATATAGTTACACCAGAACCGTTGCCAGTTATGGTGCTGCCTAATGTTCCAGACTGGCTTCCCTTGCTCCAGCCCGTAAAGGTTCCGTCCTCAAAACCGGTATTGGGGATAGTGGCTGCTTGGACAGAAGCAACAGGGACAAAAAGGGCGAGCAGAACTAGAGGGACGATGAGCGCTGACACGCGCCTAAATATTGAAGATGACCGTTGAAGCAATGAAGAACCCCAAGGACAATTTTACAACATTGAGCAGTATTAAAAAAATACCCGTTTTGATGTATAATCTTAATAACTTTCAAGAAAGAAACAGAGGTTTGAATGGCTGGCGCAGGCGTCAAACTGTTTACTGCCGGTAGCCAATTAACCGCAACCGAAGTAAACACATACTTAATGGATCAGGTTGTGGCGTACTTTGCAGACAGCGCCGCTCGTGATGCTGCTTTTGGAGGCGCTGGCGAACCGTCTTTGAGCGCAGGTCGTCTTGCTTATCTTTTTTCAGATAACAAACTCTATGTCTACGACAACACCAACAACTGGGTTGAAGTTGGGGCACAGGTTGAAGACGGCGAAATCACTACAGCCAAAATTGCTGCACTTGCGGTCACTGCAGCCAAAATTGCTGCTGATGCCGTAACCACAGCAAAGATTTTGGACTCAAATGTCACTACGGCAAAAATTGCTGACAGTGCCGTTACTTCCGCCAAAATTGCTGACGGTACGATTGTTAACGCAGATGTCAGCACTACAGCCGCGATTGATTTGGGCAAATTAGCGGACGCAACAATTGACGAACAGGTAGCAAGTTATACACTTGTGTTGACCGATAAAAACAAGTTCATTAAGATGAACATCACCTCAACAGCAAACACTGTCACTGTTCCGACAAATGCCTCAGTTGCTTTCCCTATTGGGTCACAGATTCATATCATCCAATATGGTTCTGGTAAGACACAAGTAATTCCCGTTTCGGGAACTGTAACCATTTATGCGACCCCTGGTGCTTACTTGCGGACACAATACTCGTCGGCGACACTCCTTAAGTGCGACACGAACATTTGGATGCTGATGGGCGACTTGAGTGCATCGTGATTCCAGGTAATACATCTAGTCAAGGTAAGTACGTCGACCCACCGACATCTGTTTCGGCTTCAGCAGGCGACTCTCAAGCAACTGTTACCTTCACCCCTTCCACCTATGACGGCAAAGGAACTGCAACCTATAATGCAACAGCATCACCAGGGGGCACTACAGCGTCTGGTGCGGGGTCACCAATAACTGTCACTGGTTTAATTAACGGCACTTCATATTCTTTTACTGTTTCCACAATAAGCGGATACGGAGTAAGCGCTACTTCTACGGCTTCTTCTGCTGTAACGCCAGTGGCGCCACCACCTTTCTTCCCGCCTTTCTTCCCACCTTTCTTCCCACCGTTTTTCCCACCGTATTTCCCACCACCGTATTTCCCACCGTATTTCCCACCGTATTTCCCACCGTATTTCCCACCGTATTTCCCACCGTATTTCCCACCGTATTTCCCTGTTGTAACATACTCGTGCGAATCTTGCGGTGTTTTCGCAGATGGTCTATGCCAAGGACCAGGTTTATGTATCAGTTAGTAGTAGGATTCAACCAGGAGGTTTCATGCACAGAAAATTTGCTTTAATTGCTGAGGGTGATGTATTTATGGTGCTAACTATAAATGACGAAATAAATCCAGAACAAGCCGAAAGATGGGTTGCGGGTCTCAACAGTAACCCCATAGCGGTTGAATTTCCAGCAGAAGAATTAATTGATACTGGCTGGACATATTCAAACGGTGAATTTACTCAGCCTGCAGAATAAAAATGTCTGCTTGGCAGGAATATAAAAAGAAACTAGGCACAACACGTCCCTGGGATGTGGTTAAACAAACCACGAGTTATGCGACAGAAGAGGAATCGCAAAATCGGTGGTCTATTTGCGAAGAATGCCCACGATTACTTAAAGTCACCAGCCAATGTAAAGAATGTGGTTGTTTTATGAAAATTAAAGTAAAACTCAAAGAAGCAGTCTGTCCATTGGAGAAATGGTAAAAATGAATGAACTTGAAAACACATGGACTTCAGTGGATGTTATTGGTCCGGGGATATTTTTATATCACGATGTCTTGACACCTGATTTACAAATTATTGAAATTCTTGAAACCTACCTTGCGTCAAATTCGAATAATAATCAGTGGCTTCAAGCGATGGTTGGGTTCCAACAAATCATGCCCGACTACAGGGATTGTTTTGATTTTAAATGGAAACCATCAAATTGGGGAAACAAAAAACTTAACGAACAAGAACAAAAACTTGTCAATATGTACGATGCCGCACACTATAGACAATTACAGGCAGTGAAACATTATTGTTCTACTTTTAATATTCCCGAACTTCAATATTGGGAGTCAACAAATTTTGTTAAATATGGAATTGGTCAACATTTCGCCCAACATGTTGACCATGGATATTCATATAACTGCACAGTCTCCTTAGTTGGATGGGCTAATGATAATTATGAAGGAGGCGAACTTGAATTCGGGATGTGGAATATAACTATAAAACCCAAAATTGGCGATTTAGTTATTTTCCCATCTAATTACATGTACCCCCATCGGTCTGTGCCGGTTTTAAATGGGACAAAGTATTCTCTTGTCACAATGCTTGATTATTCTGATAAATATCACACGAATGAATTTATGCAAGATTTTTATGGAAAGCCGAAAGATAAATATGGGATTACGCAAAAAGACAAAACGCAGTTAAACGAGTATGGAATTTAATCAAAATGTCTAGTATAAACGACTGGAAATATCCTGACACGAACGATTGGGAACACGGAGACGAGATATATCAAGTCCCCAAAATATTAAATCACCCTAATTACTATCAGGTAGAAAAAAATATTCATGTAATCAAAAATTTCACCACACAAGAAGAAAGAGACTGGTTTGTTGCTTTGGCTGAATCAGCACCAGAGGAAAATTGGTGGAAAGATAAACGCAAATGGTGGACTGGGAAAATACTGTATGTCGGTGATGAAAATACGGGCAATAGACACATTGTTAACATTCTTTCAAGAATAAGAAATTTATTTGATGACGAAAGAGAAGAAAAATGGACTTTTGGTGGAATGATAAGTGTTCATAGAATGAAACCGGGAGAAGCAATGTTTTTACATGCGGACAATCCATCCGGAACCGATGGCACAACAAACTATGTTCAGTTCGGAATGACTATGTATCATACTGATTTCAACGGTGGAGAAATTTTTTATGAAAATCTTAATCTTTCATACAAGCCTCAAAAAGGTGACCTATTGATGCATCCGGGCATCACTCATTATCAACATAGAACACTTCCAGTTCTTTTAGGACCAAATAGATATATTTCTACGACTTTTGCTTTTGACCCAGCAGTTAAAAGACTTCGCGAACAAAAATTAGTATTTGCAGATATAAAAACTGGTGCCCCCGATAATTCACATCCAGACCCTATTACTTTTTACCAAACAAATCAATCTTCTTCTACATGACCCTTCATCCACATGGATGATTTATTTTCGGTGTCTGCTCGGGCTCGTTCTATTTTTGCCCATTCTTGAGCACCATATTTTTTTTCATTTTTGAGCCAAGCAGAACTCCCCTCATAGTCATAACCCCAAAACATTCTTATAAAATATTTATCTCTTTCTAAGGTTTTATGAACACCATGAAAATATGGTGGGCTAGATGGGAAAACAAGAGCGTCTCCTGATGCTGGCTTATACTTAAAAAAATCAAAATCTGTATCATTTTTGAAAATTTTAAAAGACAATTCTCCACCCTTGTATTCGTCATTTAAGTAGACATTGCATGTTATTGAATGCTTAAAACCTCTACACTCAGTCTCGGACATAATTAAATCAGTGTGGTATTGCATGGCTAAAAACTTGTCTTTTGTTTTTGCAACATGCGAATGTATGGTTGGCGTCCCATGAACCCAGTTGGGTATTCCAAAAAAATTTGACTTAATATAATCAGCAGTAGATGTGTAAAAAGCATTTGACACCATATCAACTAGTGGGTTGTTGATATTTACAAATTTACTATTCCACTCATCAATATTCGGAAAATGTTCAAATTTTAAGTGTGGGTAGCCAATTATCGTGCTTTGGTGACCGAGCGTGTACCAATCTATCCAATCTGTCGCATATTCTCTTGAAGTCTTAGCAATTTCAAGAAACTCTCGATGGTGCGGAATTGCATCATGGTAAACAACAACATTTGGGTATATTTCTTCACGAATCATAAATAAAGACTAACATCTTTACCGTATATTATGGTTATGTGGAAATTGAACATAAAAAGCAATTAAATCAAGACATTTCAAAACATACAATATTTGTTGCCGTTACAGGCTTTGACGAAAATTTGATGGGGTCAACAATATCGTCAGCCATGGAAAATGCCGGATATCCTGAAAGAGTATTTTTTGGTGTGAATAATGTTTCATCAAATGGTTGTTTTCAAAATATTATTCAACCAAGCAAGAACATAAAGGTTATACATAGCGTTGTCGGTCAACCTCGCGGATGGGGAATAGACAGGTGTAGCGCCGATTCTTTTTGGAACGGTGAAGATTTTTACCTACAAATAGACGGTCATATGATTTTTGAAAAGTTTTGGGATTCTTGCCTTATATCTGATTGGATTAAAATAAATAAAGACCTTGATGTAGAAAAACCGATAATTTCAAACCATGCTCCACAATGGTACTTCGGTGATGATGGACAAATAATGGGATACGAAAAAGATTCCACGCAGTGTTGCCCAATATACATACAGACAATTGGGGGAATTCATAAAAATTGGTCTGAACCAGCGTTAATTGTTGATAGGGATAGGCGGGTTTGTGGTGATGAGATTATGGAACATTATGCAATTTGTGGGCATTTTATGTTTGCGTCATCTATGTGGCTTCAGGAGATTGGTCATGACCCAAAGGCTATTTTTATTGGAGACCAAAGTATGATTGCGCTAAGGTCAATAACAAGAGGGTATAAAGTATTTTCCACTGGCAAAACATATATTTGGCATTTGTCAAAACATTTATCAAAAAGACAAGAGCAACAAGAAGAATGGAGAGAGTTAATAGATGGACAATATAAAGTAAATGATTATGTAAAAAAATCTGAGATGGAAAGAATTCGGCAGTATTTAACTGGAGAAAAATTTGACCATTACGGAGCCCCAAATAAAGATTCTTTAGACAAATATCAGGTTATGATTGGGCTTGATTTTAAACACATATATAAATTGGTTGATGAATTGTAAAACCTAGCAGTTTAATCCTAGGTCGTGTAATTTACCCGGAAGCATGTCGTAAACCATATATATATTACTGTCAATTGAATCGTATAAATTATTTATCCACCCTTCTGCTTTGTATCTGTTTTCCGCAGAAGTGCCATAAATTGACTTCCATAATATGATTTAATGCTACTTCTCAAACTCCAGCCACGAAGTAAGGATGTATTTTGCGCCCGTAAGCGGTGGGTTGCCCCTATGCATGTGCGTATAGGCGGCTGGTGCAAGCACTAGGCGTCCCTGAGAAGCCTCTACACGAGCAGACTGATAAAGAAACTCTGTCTCGCCACCAGACTCAACATCGTTGAGGTAAAGAATAATAAACGCCATTCGGCGCCCAGTTTCTATGGTTGCTTGCTCGCAATGCCAAACATGATAGCCCTCTTGAGGTAATGTTTTTTGAATTTTTATCGTTGACATAACGAGCGAAGAAACTGCATTCGTCAAGTGCGGATGTTTCTCGACATACATCGGATAGCAAGTACCCCAAAACTTATTTAAAAATTCAGGGAGGAAATCATCACTCATGGAACTGTCAACCATGATTTGACGCATCGCTTCCTCGGTGCCGATATTTACTGATGAGTCTTGCTTTGTATAGTCGTTTCGTTTAAACGCAATCTTTGAACGGTATTCGTAAAATGCAATAAATTTATTACATAGTTCTGGAGTAAAAAAATTGTCCCATACGCCGACATGTTCGCCTTGCGTATATTGCTCTTCCTTGGAATTAGAACGGGATAAAACTGACATACCTTGTCCTTTCGCCAACTACGTTGGTTACATCAAACCCAATTGTTGTTCTCAACCCCTCATATGGTTCCAGAACTTCAACTTTATGTCTATTGTGACCTTCGCCAAAATAAATTTGACCTGGAACATTCTTGACTACTCTGTCTTCAAATACTGTGTTCGTGTTTTTGGGGTCAATAGATATATAGCCGTGCCACGGCCACATATGGTCGTGCCAATCGAGAACCCCTTCTGGTCTGTCGGCATTCATCCACGCCTGCATCCAGAGAGGCTGATTTGGTTCTAGTTTTAGAGCAGTTCTGACTCGCTCGCGCAAATCAATGAATATTTGATAAAAAAGGGTATCGGAATGGAGTAAAGCAAAGAGATTATAAATCCCGTATGCTTTTGTATATTCGGTCGTCCCCATCACGTCTTTAAATTTAAAACGCGCAAATTCTAGAGAGTTTTCTATCTCGGGAAGATTTTTAACAATGAATTCTGAGCGTTCAAGAAAAATCATATTAAATTAGATTTAATTTCTTTTACTATAATTTTTTTACCATAAGATTCGTCAAACATCTTGTATCTATTCCACAAACCATTTAGGCCTCTTGTTTGCTTTGTCCGAGTATGAATTGAGTCTGAAGCGAGGTCAATTAATTTTTGTGTGAGTTCAAATCTTTTAAAAACAATCGGCTTATTTGTTGAAAATTCTAGATAGGCCATTGGTTCGCCCTCCATAATTGTGAATTTATTATTTCTTGGCCAAAGGTTATATTCAAAGTTTAAGGGTCTAAACCAACGCCCAATATCGTAAAGACCAGGGACAACTGCGCCCAAAGAGGCATGCGGCGCTGAATGAAACCATGGCGATGTTGACCTCATAAAAAGCGATTCTTCACTGAAAAAGATAAATGGATAGCCCACAATAATAAGAAGTTGGTCATAACATGTTGGTGCATGAGCCATGCTTATCTCACACTGAGATACGCCAGTCCATGCTTGTTCTACTTTTTCAATTTGATTATCTTCCTTTATTGATACTTCTGCGGTTGATGTACATGGACATCTGACTACAAAAACATTGGTGAATGCTTCTCTGGTTGCTGGGCACTGCAGGTATGTAGTAGTTAGTTTGCTAGAAATAATATTTTGGTCTTTATTGTCTAGCAACTCTTGCCACACATTTGACGGCTCTTTGTATAACCATTCACTTACGGTTGATTTATTTTCTCTTTGACCAGTCGACCTGTCTATCCATGGAGCCCAATAGACAACCTGTTCATCTTGTTCTTTACTCATCTAAATTTATCCCCTTCGCTCCAAACGACTAACGAATAGCGCTCCCCTGATTTTACGGTATTGACTTTGTGCCAAATAAATGAGGGAAACAAAACCATAGACCCTTGTTTGGGTTCAATTATCTCTTCATGGCTGCCATCAGAATTGCGTCCCATCATCAATTCCCCTCCAGTAAAATCTTCTGGACTTGATAAAAATACCGTTGCTGAAAGTTTTCTCATAAATAATGCTTCACATGGTCTCCCCATTAGTAAATCCATATGCCAGTCATAATAATCATCAACTTTATAGTGAGTAAATTGAGGTGGGGTAAAATAGTGTAATTGATACTCATAAATTCGGTCGTTTACGTTGTCAATAATTTCTTTAAGTCTTTCAAAAATCCAACCGACTTCATTCATGTTTACTGGTTCAATGAACCTTAACTCCGAACTTCTGATTTGAGTCATAACAGTGCCACCTCTGACTTTTGCGGCGTCTAGTTTTTCAGAATTCCCGAGTTCTATGATTTTGCGACATTCATCTTGGGTGAAAACATCAGAAACAACAACAGACGGTGGTATGCAATTATCTACCGGCTTATCGTACCTAACATCAGAAGGTTCTCTTCTCATAATTTTTTTTGCGCGTAAAAATGATTGATGTCGTCTCGGCTAATTCTACGAACCGCAGCATCTAATTTCTCCCCTGACAAGTCTGGCTCTTTATCTATTGCCTGAAGTCTTAAGTAGCCTATATAGTCCTTATAGGCAAATTTAAAAAAATCATCCATTGATTCTATTGCGTCAATAACCAAATGTGATTGCAGCGGATTTTTGGAAGTTAAATTTTCTTTTACAAAATTCGTTACTGTTTCAAAATGGTCAATCAAAGATTTTTCTAAGTTTTGAAGAAGGAAGGGTGTCGTATTCACTGCATACGTAAGCCCTTGAATGTCGGTCATATGTAGAACTAGGTCTTCAAAGAGAACAACTGGTCCTTTTGCGCTTGGAATGATTTTTGCTTCCATAGCGCCCATCCTATCAGGGCAATTAATTCGGTGGCGGCTTAAGGCTGTTGCGAAACCGTATCGCTAAATTCCAGCAAGTCAAAAGGGCTATCTGCTGGAGTTACTTCGGATGGCTCTACGGTGAAAAGGTTATTTAATGCAAGCAACAAATGACGGGCTTCATCAATCGAGCAGACTACATCGTTGGTAGCCGGATATTCGCTATCTTGAATAATTCTTTCTTTGGCAATATCAACATAAAACAAAAGAGACGAAATTTTTTTACCCAAGACTTCTGAATTTGTATTAAATGAGACTGTTCTATTGTGTGCCATGTGGGCTCCATTTTCCTAAGGGGCAACTAGATGAAGATAGTTGTGCTTTAACTATCATAAAGCAACCGCATTCTTTACAGGTTGAAGTAAGTTTAAAATAACGTGGACACTCCTTACAGATTGCCAAACGTTGCGAAGCAAAAGACTCATGATGGCGTGTACTCAATTTGCTCTACCTTAGGACTCGCATAATTGGTTGCTGGAGCATATACTACGCCAAACTTTTCAGCAGGGACAGGGGTTGACGCAGCCACATTAACGGTAGTCACAGTGTTTGGTGCGCCACTGTCTACGGCTGTAACTGTTACTCCATTAGCCGTGGTTTGGGCTTGAATATAGGATAAATATGTTGTTGCTGTTGGGGTGGCTACGGTATGGCTTGAAACAGTAGAAACTGTGCCTGCCGTGCTTTTAATAATTTTAAAATCAGAACGATTGAAGGATGTAGCAGTGCCTGTATAGTTCACTGTTGTTGGGGTGTAGTTATAAGGAGCGGGTTGTGTATATGGGGGCTGATAGCCATAAGCAATAAAACCGTCCCCAAATCGCACCCAAGTATAACCATCGTAATACCAACACCCGTTACCAAAATTTGTTCCGGAACCGCAAGCCCAATAAGCAAATGGGCCACCCGCAGTGTAGGGGCCACCCCCTACGGCTCCGTAGGTATATTGACAATTACTACCACTAGTGATTGAACCACCACTTGGGCAATTGTAAGGTGCGCCCGATAAATCTACTTTGTCAGCAACTGCAGCCCACCAGTTATTTGCGTCCGTAACCCAAAATGCAACACCAGCACCAGCAGACCTAACTGCAGGCAGGGTTGCCTTGACTGTGGCGGCTACAGTTCCTGCATTAAATGTGGCAATCGGGTATGAGGCAGCAGCAGTGCTCGTTGTTACGGCGTTTGAATTGATACCCCAAGTTCCACGTTCTGGAATCCATTCAACAACATTTGCGCCAATAGCACTTGCACTATCACTTCTAGTAAAAGCATCTATGAAGGCAGAAAGAATTGATTTGCCTTGAGCAAACCAATACGCAAATACACCATCCGTTTTATTACCTCTACCCGAGCGAGGGGACAGCGGACCACCACTTACTGCCTGACTAACTGCGCCTCGTTTAATAAATTCAGACATAATTTATGCCGTGATTCGGTTGACATATCCTGACAACGAAATAACGTTTGCTGTTCCTGCTGCTGCTCGAACCGTAAGTGGGGTTGCGTTGCCTTTAAGAATTAAACCTGGGACCACAAGATACAAGCCGCCTTTGGTTTTTACTGTGTATTCAATGATGTCGTCTGGGTCTGTTACTCCACCAAAACCAATTCGTACAGCAACATCTGCTGTGTGGTTGTTTTGTGCGTAAATCCAAACTTCTTCTAAAATACTTGTTGAAGTTTGACCAGTATGAATCAGAGTTGGTGAGGAACCAATCGCTGTTGCGACAACCTTGGTTGCTCGACCGTCGGTGCTTGCTGAAAGAAGTTGTTTGCTATATGTTGCCATGTGATATCTCCTGTATGAAGGTTACTAGAATACTTGCCCTGCGAGAACGAACTGGTCATTATCCACAGAACTAAACACAAATGCCGTAGTAGCCACCTGTGTCGTACTTGTTCCTGCTGTCGCCGTTGGCGCTGCAGGTGTACCGGTGAATGTTGGTGAGGCAAGGTTTGCTTTTAAGTTGTCGGCTGTAGTAACAAAAGCAGTGGTAGCAACAGCGGTCGTGCTGTCAGCCGCGGCTTGTGTTGTAGCAATTGTTCCAGTCGGAAGGGTTGGAGTGCCTGTAAATGTTGGCGAAGCAAGCGGCGCTTTAAGGTCCATCTGAGTTTGGATTGCGCTAGTCACGCCATCCAAGTAACCAATTTCTGTGTCGGTTACGTTTGCGACTTTTGCTTGAATAACAGTCGTATCGACCGTGACTGTTGGGGACGAACCTTCGCCTGAGTTGTTGGCTAAAGTAATTCCCGTACCTGCGGTCAGGGTCGCAACATAGTCACCAGTTGTGTCGGTGCCAAGAGTGATTGCTTGGTCTACCCAGTTGGTGCCGTTATACATCAAGAAATCTTTATTGGCAGCACTAGTAATGACTACATCCGTCAAGTTATCTACGGTGAGCGCTGTTGCGCTTGAGACACTTGACGCAGTTGCAATTTGTGAATAAGTTGAACCGTCGTTCGTCAATTCCCATGCATCGTCAGTTTCGTTCCAACGGAGAACAACATTCGTGGACGAACCACGCTCAACTTCAATACCGGCGTTTGCGCTTGGAGCACCTGTCGCATTGTTATTGAGGACAATGATGTTGTCATCAACCGTCAATGTTTCGGTGTTGATTGAGGTTGTTGTTCCAGAAACAGTCAAGTTTCCAGAAACGGTTAAATCATTGAAGGTTACGTTACTGTTTGTGGCAACTGCCTGACCAATAGCGATTGTTGGTGTCGCTGTTTCGCCTGAGTTATTTGAAAGAGTTACGCCCGTGCCTGCAACAAGTGAAGCAACATAATCTCCAGTTGTTTTAGTGCCAAGAGCAACCGTGTTATCTGGAAGAACTACTGTTCCTGTAAACGTTGGTGAAGCAAGCGGTGCTTTTGCATCCAGTTGCGTCTGAATTGCAGAAGTGACACCGTCTACATAGTTGAGTTCAGTTACAGAAAGAGTTGCACCATCAAGGATGTTTATCTCTGCGGCTGTTGAAGTGACGCCAGTCAAGTCTGTTGGTGCGATAGAAATGTTCGCTGAACCATTGAAAGACTGACCAGCAATGTTTCGCGCATTAGCAAGAGTCGTTGCGGTTGTTGCGTTACCCGAAAGAGCCGCCGTAACAGTTCCAGCACTGAAATTACCAGAAGCATCACGAGCAACAATTGCTGAAGCCGTATTTGCATCTGTTGCAGTAGTCGCCGAGTTGGAAACTTTGCTAGCAGTAGAAATCGTGGCAAGTTTGCTGTCAGCGATTGCTGCAGACGAACTAATGTCTGCGTTAACGATAGTCCCATCAGCAATCATTGCCGATGTGACGGTGCCGCTAGGCAGGGTTACAGTTCCCGAAAAAGTAGGCGAAGCAAGTGGCGCTTTTGTGTCAATCTGAGTTTGAATAGCAGAAGTTACGCCGTTCAGATAACCAATTTCTGTATCAGAAACATCTGCAACTCTGGCTTGAATAACTGTCGTATCTACGTTGACTGTTGGTGTTGCATTTTCGCCAGAGTTCCCTGAAAGCGTTACGCCAGTACCAGCAACAAGGCTTTGAACAAAAGAGCCGATTGTGTCGGTTGAAAGGTTTACCGCGTCGTTAATCCATGCAGTACCGTTCCAGCGCAAAAAGTCGCCGTCAGCGGCACTAGTAATTGTTACATCACCAAGGTCATTAAGAACAGCCGACGAAATGTTTGAAGCAATTGAATAACCAAGAGAAGTCCACGCCGTAGAACCGTTGCCAATTTTGAACTTGCCAGTGTTGGTTTCATAGCCAATTTCACCCGAAGAAAGCACAGCATTGCCCGATGTCCAGTTAGACGAGGTGTCTCGTCGTAGAAGAATTCTCTTAAAAGCCATCGTAATCTCCTCCGTCCACAGTGTCTTCGTTAAGAGTTATTACTATGGTGCTTAAACCACCATCAATAACAACCGATCTATAACGTCGCCATTTGGGACTTGTAAATTGGTATTCCTTACCAGCCAAAATCACCCGGTCGCCAGTTGCTGGGGATGCGGGAAACGCTAAAGCCATGCGCTAATTATGACATATTTTCTTTCTCTGAGACTCAAAGGTTCAATATTGTAGACTAATTTTGTGAAAATAACTGTTTTGGGTGGTGGGACTGCGGGCTGGCTAGCCGCATTTATGGTGAGCAAGGTACATCCAGAACACGAGGTGGCACTTATTGAATCAAAGGCAGTAGGAATAATTGGCGCCGGAGAGTCAAGCACGGGGATGCTCTTGAATATTCTTAAAAATCACGGTTTTGACTATGGGTGCAATGAATCTGATTTTTTTAGAGAAACAGATGCAACCCCAAAATTGTCTATTCATTACGTTAATTGGAAAGAATTAAATCACGAATTTATAGCACCAATTGACGGCACTACACCACTTGAATATGGGACATATCGTCCATTGATGCATGTCGTCAAAAACGAAATACCAATACATATGGCAAGCAAAAACGGGTATTTAACAAGTAAATCGTTGTCTCCGTTTTATAGAAAAGATGAAGACTTGGTTAGCGACAATCATTATGGTCTTCATTTTGATGGACACCTAGTCGGGCAGTATTTTAAAAAACGATGCAATTCGGTTAAGACCATTGAAGGCAAAATAGTCGATTGTTCAATAACCCAATCGGGAGATGTTGAGTCAGTTACTTTAGATTCTGGTCAAGTTGTTAATTCGGATTTTTTTATTGACGCTACTGGCTTCAGTAGAATCTTGCCGAAAAAAATGGGCATCGAGTGGGAGTCCTACTCAAAATACTTGCCAGTAAATACTGCTATGCCTTTTTTGCTTGAACATAAAGAGGGTTTTCGTATTGACCCAGTAACAGTTGCCTATGCTCAAAAATCTGGGTGGATGTGGATGGTTCCAACTCAAGAAAGAATGGGATGTGGCTATGTTTTTGATTCTCATTACACGGACAGAGAAGGCGCACAAAAAGAAATTGAAACTTTGCTCGGACAAGAAATCAAGCCAATTAAATTTATAGATTTTGACACTGGCAAATTAAAAGAAGTTTGGAAAAATAACTGCCTATTCATCGGGTTATCTTCATCGTTTCTTGAACCACTTGAAGCAACAAGTATCCATGGAACCCTGATTCAACTGCAGTACTTTATTCTCAACTACCTCAAATCGGACATTGAGTCAACCTGTAATTGGGCTTCGGTAAGTTCCTATAATCAATTGATAAGTCGTTTGTATGACGGGTTTAAAGATTTTATTAGTGTTCATTACGCAAGCGAAAGAACCGACAGCGAGTTCTGGAGGGACATCTCAAAGCCTGAAAGACGTACAGAACAAGCCCTAAGAATTTTAGAATCATCAAAACATAAAGCAATTTTAGAGGACGAGTTAGGCCGGATGATGGGGTACGCGGGCGTTCCCATATATAACTGGGTTCTTGCTGGTTTGGGTTATATTTCCAAAGACACCGCAATAAAAGAACTAAGACAATATGGACAAGAAGAATCTGCAAAGGCGGATTTTGAAACCCATATTGAGTATCTAGATTCAGTGTCTCAACACTTTATGGATAATACGGAATTTATTGAACTTTTAAGAGCAAGCCGTTCTTTAGAGGCTCAGCCACCTAGTTGAATTGCGACCCACTTAGGTTTGAAAATTAAACGAACCGACAGTAGTAAAAGTATGGATGCGCCAATATGCATTTTCGGTTATTGTGCCGCCTATTGCATTGTCTAAGGCTGTGCCTTTTGGGTAACGCAAAACGACAATGCCTGAACCGCCAGCGCCGCTAGTTGCGGTACTGTATCGTTCTGCACCGCCACCGCCACCACCGGTGTTTGCTGTTCCGGCAGTTGGATTTTTAGTACTAGAATCCCCACCGTTTCCACCGCCACCAGCGCCACCATCGCCAGTGGTTGTGTTGTTGTATGATGAACCACCACCGCCACCCGCATAAGTTACAGATGTGCCAGTAATACTTGATGTCAAACCAGCACCACCGTTGCCAGTGTGTGTACCATTTCCACCAACGCCAACAGCGCCAGCACCACCGCCTCCACCACCACGATAGGGTGTATTTAGAGCATTAACCGTTCCACCATTATTGCCTTGACCTACCGTCCCAGTTCCGCCAGTAGATGTTCCAGAACCTTGAGAAACACCCGCACCGCCACCACCAGAACCACCACTATTTCCATTTCCAGCATTACCACCACTAGCGCAACCACCGCCACCGCCACCAGTTGCAGTGATGGTCGTCAGCCCTGAACCAGCGATAGATGAAGCGCCCCCATTGGTCCCTGCTGCATAATTTGCCACACCAGCACCACCACTACCAACAACCACGGTATAAGCATTTCCCTGTGTCGCCGACCAAGACCCCATAAGTAGTCCGCCAGCACCACCACCGCCACCGTGATACTGTCCACCACCACCTGCACCGCCACCTGCGACAACTAGATACTCAACCGTAGGAACTAACGCAGGCGAAGTTGTCTGAGCCACATATTTGCTCACACGAGTACGACTCCCACCCATTAGCCGACCAAAGCCTCTACTTCAGCATCCGACAAACCGAGTGCCTTAAGTTTTGCTTGCGCAGATGCTTTTGCTGATGCTTTAGCCTCAACTTCAGCGAAACGAATTGCTTCCTGCTCAGCGAATGCTTCAGCGTCAGCCTCTCGTTGTGCGACTTCTTCTGCGGTTAATTCCACTTCGGTCTGCTCGCCCGTTGAGCAATTGATGATTAGTTTTGTTGCCATAGTTTTTCCTAACTGTTAATTGTTTTTGATTCCGTATAAAGATGCTGATGAGTATTGTGCAAAGTTATTTGCGTTGTGGTCAATAAATAAAATATCGGTGATTGATGTAGTTCCACTCCATTTTCCTGCGATTAAGTGAAGATACGCAGTTGTTTGATTTCCTTCTGACCCTATATCTGATGAAAAAGATTTTTGATTTCCACTTGTGTAATTAGGAACATAAATTTCTCCTGATGTAAATGTGCTAGTAGTTGATGTGCCCCCATTAAATTCACCCACATATGCACCAGCATAACCACTTGTTATATTTTCAGATGATGCCGCTGAGCCATTGCCGCGAAGTGTTTTAATTGTGTAATTTGCTGCAGTAGAATCTGAATTAAATCTAATAAGAAGTGCATCTTCAGTACGCGCACCAGTTGCTCTGAAAGATGTAACAACTTTCAAATCCGTGTAAGTTGCAGGGATAGAAGTGAACGCAATAGTGGCTGCACCGCCTGAACCTACCGTAACTGTTGAAATCAAATTATAGGTAGCCATTACGCAGCCGCCTTTATGCCATACAAAGTAAATGTTGAACCAGTAGCAAAGTTTCCACTACGCCTCAACAAAACCAAAGATGTGATAGCAGCAGTTGAGCGCCATAATCCAACAACTACTAAAGTTTCTACGGCAGCATCAGTTTCTCTAGATATGAAAGATTTGTATGTTGTCGCATTATTGTAATTCATTACTTGAATAATTACCTGAGCAAAACCACTAGCAGCAGAACCATAGAAAGCAAAAGCACTAGCAGCACTAGTTTCACGACCACTATTTGCCACAGTACCTTGTCCCCACAAATAAGTTGCAGAATAGTTTGATGCAGTGTCACCGTTGAATTGAACACCTGTTACCGCATCCGCAGTGACATCGTGGTTTGCTACCACAACCAAATCGGTGTATGTCTGTGGGATAGAACTAAAAGTTACCGAAGTGACAGCAGTACCCAATGTTTGTGTACTGATTACTTCATACGCTGAAACAGCCATAACTATCCTTTAACCCCATACAAAGCAAACGATGAGTATTGCACGAAGTTTGCACTATTAAACGAAGTAATAGTTATTGCGGTAATTGCAGAAGTTGAACGCCAGTTACCAGAATTAGCAACAATTAATCCACCACCATTTCTGTCATATGCAGTTAGTCCACGAAGGGTCTTATATTTGTTTGTGTTGGCATAATCAAAAACATCTAAAACTCCACACCCAAAAACGCTTGCAGTAGTTGATGCACCAGTGCAACCATCTGTAAGGATGTATGTTTGGGAAGCAGCGCCGCCAGAACCAGAAGAAGCGCCATCTCCGTAAAGATAATGTCGTGAATAGTTTGAGCCAGTATCACTATTGAAACGAACTAAAACAATATCTTCAAATGCTGCCCTGTCCGTTCTTGCTAAATAACGAACCTGCAAATGTTTATAGGTTTCAGGGATGGAACTGAAAGCAATTGTCGCAGTAGAAGTACTCAAAGTCGTGGTAGCAATAGATTCAAACGCACCGAAATCAGGTTCACCACTAACCCAAGACTGAGTATAAGTAGAAACCCTAGAACGATTATCAAACCTAGACATCTAGGTAAGCCTTATGCCGTAATTCGGTTAACGTATCCGTGAAGAACAATTACGTTTGTTGTTGCGGCGAAAGCCTTCACGACTTTTGCAGAAGCGTTCCCTTGAAGTAGGAGTCCTGGGGCAACAAGAACCAAACCTGATTCTGCGGCAACCGTTAATTCAATGTTGCCATCAGGTGCTGTCGCTTCGCCCCACTCAATCGTCAACTTAACCGCAGAAGCAGAAGTATTGACTGCATACAACCAAATCTCATCAACCGTTGTTGCTGTAGCCGACGCAGTATGAATTGCCGTTCCGGCTGTTGCTGTGGCGGCAACTTTGATACCCAAGCCTGTACCTGTAGTACCTGCTGGTTGTAAACATAATTTACTTAATGTTGCCATGTGTTATCTCCTTAAGACCATATTTGTGTTGCTAAGAAAACTTGGTCATCAAATGCATCAAAACCAGTTCCGTTAGAAGCAGAAGTAATTCTACCCTGTGCATCAACTGTGATATTCGTTGCTGTGTATGACCCAGCAGTTACTGCTGTATCGGCAAGTTTTGCGGCTGTGACTGCATCGTCGGCAATCTTTGCCGTCGTAACATTGGCGTCTAAAATCTTTACTGTGGTTACAGCATCGGAAGCAATTTTTGCGGCTGTTACAGCGCCGTTAGCAAGTGTGCCTTGAATAGAGCCGTAAGCCAAAGCAGTCCAAGCCGTGGAGCCTGTGCCAATCTTGTAGAAAGTGGTGTCTGTCTCTAAACCAATTTCGCCTTCAGCAAGAGTTGGGTTAGCGGCAGTCCAAGCGGCGGCTGTATCGCGACGTAATTGGATTTGTATTGCCATCAGCCTGTTGCTCCTCCGCCATTGATAGAGGTAAGACCGCCGTAAATTGTTGCGGCTTTACCACCATCTAGATTAAAAAAGTTACTTGGTGCCGCTGTCGATACTCCGACAAGGGTCCAAGATGTTCCATTATACAACCAAGTCTTGCCTGCAGCGTTATATGTGTTACCTTCAGTTGGTGAGTCTGTGAAATCTAAAGGCATATGTCTCCTAAAATAATTTTGTGGTTAATAATCATTATGACCAACTCACGTTTCCCGTACCAGCGGTAAGTGTTGTTACCTTGCTTGCACTGACTGTTGCCGTTGTGCCCGTTAACCCTGCACCGATAGTTATTGTGTAAGTGGATGGGTAACTAAGAATTACTACACCCGAACCACCTGCGCCTGCAAATGATGCATAAAAGTTACCAGAAAGCGTCCCACCACCACCACCACCGCCAGACCCAGTATTTGCAACAGCACTCGTTGCATCTACCGTATTATATGAACCACCGTTGCCAGCGTTTGTTCCACCTGTCCCACCAGAGCCAGAAAAAACACCGCCGCCACCACCGCTTGCATAAGTTATTGATACACCTGTTATGGAGTTTGCTATTCCAGCACCTCCATTTGCTCCGCTACCGACACCGCCAGCACCGCCACCGCCACCGCCACGATTGTTTTGTACCCCAGCGATGCCAGCATATGCTGTCCCTTGTGAACCAGCGGCTCCTGCGGTTTGTTGAGAAGGTAGATTGGTTCCTCCTCCACCACCTCCGCCCGAACCAGTATGAGTTGTTGGCTGGGATGCTGTGTAGTCTTGGTCTCCTCCAAATCCTCCACCACCAGAAATCAATGAAAACGCAGATGAAGAAGAACCAACCGAACCAGGTGCTGTGGTTGCTGTTGTCCTGTTTGCTGCGCCACCAGCGGCTGCACCACCAGCGCCAATAGTTATTGCATAGGTTTGTGTACTTGCTAATAATATAGAATTAGTTTGATAACCGCCAGCACCACCACCGCCACCAACATTGCGTGAACCGCCAGCACCACCCCCGACAATAAGATAATCAACAAGTAGAGGTGGCGGCACTATAGGTCGTCGCCCAAATCCTGACAAGGGTTCGCCAGTACGAGTTCGTTCACCGTATCTCATTGATACGACCTATCAGGTGATTCGGTTTACGAAACCGAAAATCTCAATTTTTGATGCCGTTCCAGCAAACGCTGTAATAGTTGTAGCCGCTGAACCCGTGCCACGCAAAAGTAAACCAGCGACAATAACATACAAACCTGACGGCGTAGCAGGAATAGACAACTGAATTAAATCTGATGTTGCAGTAGTGCCACCAAACTCAACTGTCAAAGTAACAGCAGACGAATGAATGTTATTTGCATACAACCAGACCTCGTCAAGAATCGTATTAGACGTGCCCGTTGCGTGAATTGTCGTTCCTGTTGTGGCTGTAGCGGCGACGGCAATACCTCTACCGTTCGTGGAACCAGAAAGAATGAGTTTATCAAATGTTGACATGTGTCTCCTATATTAACCGAATATTTGACTACCGAGAATCGCCTGTTTGTTACCTGCAAATCCAACTGCGTTCACCCACGCTGTACCGTTCCATTGTAATACTTGTCCTGATGTTGCAGATGTAATTGTGACATCGCCAACATCATCAAGTGTGTTGATGGTGGGAATTGAGTCGTTCACCCACGCAGTTCCATTCCATTTCAAGAACTGACCGCTTGTCGCAGAAGTGATTGTGACATCACCAACGTCATTAAGTGCCGCAGGGTTACTACCTGCACCAATCTCTACCCATGATGAGTCGTAATAAACAAATGTTTTAGCGGTATCAGATTCAAACCAAACTTGACCAGCAACTGGTGAAGCAGGTGGCGTGTCAGAAATTGTTGCACCGCCCGCACCTAAGTTTGTGTAGGTTGAGCCGTCGTTAGTAAATTCCCATTTATCGTTAGTTTCATTCCAACGAAGTGAAACATTGGTTGATGAGCCTCGCTCAATTTCTATGCCAGCATCAACCGAAGGAGCGCCCGTGGCGTTGTTGTTTAAAACAATTATGTTGTCATCAACGGTTACTGTTTCCGTGTTGATTGAAGTTGTAGTTCCTGAAACTATAAGATTTCCACTAACAGTCAAGTCATTAAAAGTGACATTGGAGTTTGTAGCAACTGCCTGACCAATAGCAACGGTTGGTGTGGCACCCTCACCTGAATTATTTGTGAGGGTAACACCAGTTCCGGCAACCAATGACTCAACATAACTACCAGAAGTATTTGTCCCAAGGGCAACATCACCAAAAGACAAATCTCCTGACCCATTAGTTTTAAGAACTGAGCCAGCGGCACCATCGGCGCCAACTGCGCTGATGATTGATGCTTCTGTTGTCCCAACGATTGTGGTGAAATCTAAAGTTCCAGCACCATTGGTTGTCAGGGCTTGTCCGTTAGTGCCATCCCCACCAGCAGCAGTAATAATTTTTGCTGCAGTAACAATCGCGTCGGTATATGCCTTGGTTGAGGCATCAGTGTTGTTGGTGGGCGTTGGAACTGTAACTGTCCCCGTGAATGTCGGTGAAGCAAGGTTTGCTTTCAGGTCGAGAGCAGTTTGCTGAATAGTTGAAACTGGTTTTGCTGTGTCAGCAGTGTTATCTACTGAACCCAGACCAACATCTCCCTTGACAATTCCCGTCGGAGTATTAATTACAGGAGATGTAAGTGTCTTGTTTGTTAGGGTTGCAGTTGCTGCACGTTCTGTGGCGTTCGATGTATTGTCAACATTGCCAAGACCAACATCGCCCTTTACTAAACCAGTAGGGGCAGTAATTGATGCACCAGTTGGGATTGTTACTGTTCCCGTAAAAGTTGGTGAAGCAAGCGGCGCTTTGAGTCCAATACTGGTAGTAAGCGTTGCGGAAAGGTTTGCATCGTTTCCAAGTGCAGTAGCAATTTCTCCAAGGGTGTCGAGCGTTGCAGTAGCACTATTGACAAGCGCAGTAACTTCTCCACGAACAAAAGCAGTAGTAGCAACCTTGGTACTATTATCAGCAGCAGTTTGAGTTACGGCAATAGTTCCTGTTGGAAGAGTTGGCGTCCCAGTGAAAGTCGGTGAAGCCAAGTTTGCTTTAAGGTCAAGCGCTGTCTGTCCAGCAGTAGAAACTGGTTTATTCGTATCAGAAGTGTTGTCCACGTTTCCAAGTCCAACCATTGTTTTACTTACACCAGAAACTGTGCCCGTAAATGTTGGAGAGGCAAGTGGTGCAATAACTGTCGTATCAACGGTTACTGTCGGTGTCGAGGCTTCACCAGAGTTATTGGCGAGCGTTACACCAGTTCCTGCAACTAGCGAGGCAACAAAACTTCCTGCTGTATCTGCGCCTAAATCAATCGTGTCGTTAACCCATGCAGAGCCATTCCATTTTAGAAACTGCCCAGATGTTGCAGAACTAATTGATGTGACTAAACCGTCTGCGTCAACGGATGGAAGCGTCCATTTACCATCAAGGTAAACCCAAGTCTTATTACTTGCAGTAAATGTGTCGCCAGGAGTTGGCGAGTTAGGAAAATCTATAGCAGCCATTATGCCCAACTCACATTTCCTGTGCCAGCGGTGATTGTGGTTACTTTGAATAAACCGTCAGTTGCTGTTGTGCCTGTCAACCCTGCACCGAGAGTGATTGTGTTAGCAAGTGGATAACGCAAAATGACTACACCGCTACCACCAGAACCCGCAGTTGCTGCTGTTTCGGTACCGTTGCCTACGCCGCCAGCACCGCCACCGCCGCCACCAAGATTTGCTGTACCTGATACACCGTTTAGATTACCAACAGTATTTGTTCCACCATTTCCACCGCCACCAGCGCCGCCTGCAAAGAAAATATTTGTTTGAACATCGCCTTGATAGCCAGCGCCGCCACCTCCGCCGCCAGCGTAAGTAACTGATGAACCAGTAATGGCTACTGCTCTTCCTGCGCCACCAAAACCACCAGAAGTATCAGCCGTCGCGTTCGCACCTACCGCTGATGCTCCACCACCACCAGCACCGTGTTGAGGACCGACACCACTATTATTGCCACCAGCAAAACCTTGATTAGCAGTTCCAGCACCACCACTACCAGTAAATGGTGCACCACCACCTGAACCACCAGAGCCAGCGGCTTTACTGCTGTAAACACCACCCTTGCCACCACCCACTGAAGTAATTGTGCCTCCTGCCAAAGTGAGGGAGGAGTTAACACCACTAACTGGAGCAACAAAGCCAGCACCATCGTCACCAATTCCGCCCGCTCCACCTGCACCAACGGTTACGGCATAATTAGTACTTGCAGTTGCCGTTCCTGCAGATTCTGCCGTACCTGGGGTTCCACCAGATGCGGTAACCGAACTACGTAATCCTCCAGCGCCACCACCGCCACCACCTGGGGATTGAGCACCGCCACCACCTCCACCGCCACCTGCGACAACAAGATAGTTAATAGTGGCTGTGTTGCTTGTGCTTATAGAAACAGCAGAAGATTCTGCGCCAGAACCCGCTGCGCTAACTGCTCGCAATTTGATGTAATAGGCAGTTGATGCCGATAGTCCAGAAATAGTAATCGGGCTTACTGCATCAGTAGGTGATAGTGCTGTGAAGGAACCATAGGTTGCGCCGCTGTTTGTAGAAAGAGCATATTCGTAATTTGTTAATGCAGAACCGCCGTCGGCGCCAGCAGTAAATGCAATACTCACAGAACTATAACCACCAATAGCGCTCAGAGAGGTTGGTGCAGACGGTGCTGTCAATGTTGTAACAGAAACTGCTGATGAGTCAACCGAATCACCAAAGTCAGAAACTGCACGAAGTTTGATTAAATAAGCAGTACTACCAGTTAACCCCGAAATGGTAATTGGTGAAGTTATATCTGTAGGGTCAAGCGCAGCGAATTCACTATAAGTAGAACCACTATCGGATGAGTATGAATATTTATAGTTAGTTACTGAAGAACCGTTAATTGTTCCAGTTGTAAAAGCAATAGACACCGAGGTGGTACTCAGTGGTGTGGCGCTCAAAGATGTCGGAGCACCAGGAGCACCATTAGTTATAAATGTCCAGGCAGAACCATTCCAAACCTGAAGTCTTGTAACGTCACTCAGAAATATTGTTTGACCCGTAAAAGGGGAGGCAACATCTGTACTTCTGTTGGCTGTAGTTGTAATTGTTATACCCGAAAGGTTGGATGCAAGTTTTGTTTGATGTACAGCATTGGACGCAAGTTTTGCTGTAGTGATTGCGCCGTCAGCAACAGAGTTTGTTCCAGAAGTAATGTTCCAAACTGTGCCGTCGAACACCCAAGTTTTATTGTTGGATGTGAAAGAATCATTGTTGGCTGGGGAGTCGGGAAAGTTAATAGCCATTATGCCCGACTCTCGTTTCCTGAAAGATTGATTTGAGATTCAATAGTTGGTCTGATTGTGTGCATTTCAGGAATTCCCCAAAAATTATCATTATCTAAATTTGAATTGTTTATATTCAAGTATTGGTGTGGGAAGTTTTCTAGTTTTAGAAACGAATATACTTCTTTAATTACAGAATTCGGGTCAGCGCAAAATCGTTCATAATCTACAATAACAGAATCTGAAGAATAAAAATCAATAATATTTTGTTTAGAAATATTGCATTTCCATAAATGTCCACCTTCTGCCAAAAGTGATTCATAGATTTTTTCATAAGTGAAGGGTTGAATATCGTTTTCGTTTACTAATTTATTTTGTGGATTTTTTAAAAATAAATTTGTTAAAGAATTTGCCACATCGTTAATATCTCTATTCATTACAATAAATTTTGGTGTGACTGGAGCAAACCTGCGAACAAGTTCTAAATTATCAGACAAGCCCCAATTGAATGATTTATCAATAATCGTTGATTGTTTTTTATCAGCATAAAATTGAGGAATCATGGAAGACATAACTCTGGTTACGGCATTATCATTATTGTTTGCACCCAAAGCAAGTTGCTGTCTCCACAACATTTCGCTGTTCCAAAGCATGTCGCATAGCGGAGAACTAGATGATGCATATATTTCAGGGTTTTGAGATAAAACGCTTGAAAGTAAAGTCGAGCCAGAACGAGGTAATCCAGCAAGGCAAACAAAATTTTTCATGTCCAACTCACATTCCCAGTGCCAGCAGTAATTCTCTTTATAGAGTACGAGCCGCTTGTTGTGGTTGAGTCTGCGGTCAAACCTGCACCAACAGTTATTGTTGCCGAGGCAGTCAACCAGCGAAGAA
>Ga0255078_1000047_pt1 | contig 30401 bp, 3 predicted proteins | sample Colum_Atlam_RepA_FD_188462 | JGI IMG/M metagenome (GOLD analysis project Ga0255078, IMG submission 188462) | Freshwater microbial communities from Columbia River, Oregon, United States - Colum_Atlam_RepA_8h | ecosystem: Environmental > Aquatic > Freshwater > River | place: USA: Oregon | collected... | reverse complement strand
TGGTGATACTGGCGACACTGGCAACACTGGTCGAACCGGAAGAACAGGCAGAACTGGCCAAACTGGACCTCAAGGTGATGCAGGTTCTCAAGGATTCACTGGTATGACTGGAAGAACCGGCCAAACCGGCCAAACTGGTGCAACCGGTGACACTGGTGCAACTGGTCCTCAAGGCCCGGGTGCGCCGGGGCGAACTGGAACTACTGGTCAAACAGGCACAACAGGCGACACCGGCGACACCGGCACAACCGGAGCATTCGGACATCGAGGAGCACAAGGCGTACGTGGAGACACGGGTGACACCGGCAACACTGGTGCAACAGGTCGAACTGGCAGAACTGGGCAAACTGGTCAAACAGGTCATACTGGAGATACTGGAGATACCGGACGAACCGGAAGAACTGGAACCACTGGACATATTGGCCCAACAGGTGACACGGGTGACACAGGTGACACTGGTTCAACACGAACTGGTCGCACTGGTTCTACTGGACCTAGAGGAACAACTGGTGATACCGGAGACACTGGATACACTGGAAAAACCGGTTCTGCAGGACCACGCGGACCAAGAGGACCCGTTGGAATACCCAGTTTTACTGGCACCACTGGTCGGACAGGTCGCACCGGCCAAACCGGTCAAACCGGTCAAACCGGCGACACTGGAAACACTGGTTTCACTGGCCGAACAGGCACCACTGGCCGAACCGGGACCACTGGAACGACTGGTAACACCGGCGACACAGGATATACGGGACCCACTGCTTCTGTTGGTGACACCGGTCTTTTGGGACCCGTAGGACCAAGAGGTACTGACAATCTTGATGGAACTGGAGCCACCGGTGAAGGACAGCAAGGATTTGATCCAAATTTCAATGGTCCAAGTCGCTCCAATATTTATTATCCTTTGTTAAACGATTTCTCCGGAAATCAAGATGGATATTACTTTAATGTAAGTGCTTCCACCACAAATTCCACCAATTATGCTTACAAGGCTTTTGATAAAACTGCAGAGACATATTGGAACTCTGCACTCGGAACTTACGACATCTCTTCGGGTGAATACATTGGTGAAAACAACATGAATATTACTGGAACTTTTCCAATTGACCAGATTTCCACGGTCAATACAACACCCTTCTACGACGAAACTTCTTTCTACGCCGGAAAAACCCAGAATTATACACCCACTTTTATTCAGAGCACCAAGAATATTGCGGATGATTACAAGATGATGATTTACCACACATTTGACTCCTACAATGTATTGGATAAAGTTGTTTTGAACAAAGCCCAAGAATCCACTGTCACAAATTCTTCATTGGTAAATTACCCCACCATTGACACCAGCAATCAATTGATTGGATACGGATGCATCCAATTCGGCACTGACGCCAATTTGAAATACGTTTATTTACCTTCTATCAACTTTGTTGTGCCCGCATTCACCACTTCTTTCTGGATTAAACAGAACAGTGGTGACAACCAGGCAGGATACCAGGGTCTCTTCACATTGAATGACCAAGCAAACAACACAGTGAAACTAACAATCAACAATTCGGATGCAACTTTAAATTATTTTAGAATCATGATTGCAGTCCAAGATGCATCCGCTCAGACTTTTACACCAAGTGTTTTGAAATCGAGTGTGGATACCGCGAACTGGACCCATGTCAGCATGGTTGTAAGTGGGTCTTCGCTCCGTCTCTACATCAATGCTTCCAAAATCTTGGACACAAGTATGAATTATCAGTTCAACCACCGCAGAACCTATAATGCCAACTTCTTGGGTTATGTCGATACGGCCTTTGTCAATGGATATATGGATGAGTTCCGTCTTTACAATCGCGTGATAACCGACGAAGAAGTAAGTGCTCTCTACAATTATACAACGAATGCATCTTCATCCGTCAGCGTAACAACAAATAATCAGTCTTGGCGTAACGTGGATATGCGTAACTGGCTGAATTATTCGAGCTGGCAATTGGGCGATTCATTTGGATACGTGGATGCGTCGTACAATTACAATGGACTTGTTGGATTCACTAACAATCAAGTTGCTGGAGAGAAGAAAATAACTAAAATAAACAACCTCAGTTATTTGCAGAGAACGAAAAAGTTGGCACTGACTGCTGTTGGTGGAACCGATTTCAGTTACAATTCCGGATTTTATACGGTGAGTCCAGGCAACACAAACACCACATATTTGAAAGCCAACGATTTTTACCAAGCGGATTTGCAAAATGGATACACGATTCATGCCAAATTCAGCGTGGATTCGGACGCCTCACAAAATGTGCGTTTGCTGAGTTTGAGATCACCCGCGATCTTGCAAAACAGTATGTTTGGAATACCTGCACTTGCAAACAATTCATATACAGCATATACAACTACATCCTCCATACCAAATTGGACTTTTACAGTTGGAACACAAGGGAGAGTAACCATATCAAATAATTCAACAAGCATAGATACTGGTCTAGGTTTTGTTGGAATATCGGCACCTTTATTTGGTCAATCGGCGTCAATCATCTCATCTTTTGCAAACCCTACTTCAATGTCGCAAACTTTCTATGCTGTTGCTGGCACATATACGTTATCCTTTTATGCATGTGGTTCCTCATATTTTGGAAGCAACTCAACTGGTGGAATTGATGCAAAAATGGATGGAACTACGTTTTTAAGTGTTTTGAACACCCAAATCGACATGTCCAATTGGAAAATTTTTACTGGGAGTTTCACAATCACAACTTCCGGAATTCATACATTTGCGTTAGTTGGAACAGGTAATGGGTCAGGAACTACCATAAGAACAACCAATTTGAATTCAGTATTTATTATAAATGATCAAGATGCAATTGCAGTTGGAAACAACAACTTTAATAATCCTCCACTCTCAACAAATAGCACATATGCTTTAAATACTGACAATACACCCGGCTGGGTGATTACCCAGCCAAATAGAATTTTGTTGCTGAACAATTCAACGACCTACTCAACCTACTCGTATCCAGTTTCTATTCCTTATCCATCTGGAAATCAGTGTATTCTCATATTGGGAACTTGCTCCATCTACCAAAATATTTATTTCAATGCTGGGTCTTACCAAATTGTCTTCTACACATCATACGCTACACCAAGTTACAATCAATACAATCCAATCAATGTTAATCTTAACAATTCGGTGATTTTTACTTTATCGTCGTTTTCTGGATGGACTCAATACATTGTCAGCTTTACAATTGCAACTGCAGGAACATATACACTTTCGTTCAATGGAACCAGTTCTATTGCAACATATGCAACCGCATTGGATAACATAAACATCATAAATCTCGCCTATTCCGACTACTCTTGGTTGAATTTGTACAGAGACGGCTCACTAAATTCGCTGAAAATCAACTATGCTTACAACAATCGAACCTACATTGACACCAAATTAATGGATTATTCTGCAAATCGAATTTACAATGCCTTCATAAATGTTGGTAAATATGGGGCAACCAAGCAAACACTTTATAAGGCATATGCATACGACAGTAGTAATAATTCTGTTGGAAACCAAGTTAATTGGATTGATCTAAGCAATGCTTGTCTTTTCTCCGACGTATTTGTCGGAAGACAACAGGACCCCAGTCAAAACATCATTTTCAAGGGCAAATTCTACAATTTGAACTTAATTACTCCCAACACGTCTTATTACACATTTGACGCAAGTGGATCTGATGTTGTTTCTGGCACCAATTACACCACGATTAATGGCGCTGGAACAAATACCAGCTTTCTCTCCATTGCGGATACAAACCCAGATGTTGTTTCTCAAAATGTGCGTCTTAACGATGCAACAAATGGCAAATCGGTGGAAATGGACCTGAAATTCAGCTTGAACAACGAGTTAAGAACCATTGTCAAACAAACGGTTCCCACCGCAGTTGATTTCACAACGACGATCGATTCATCCTTTACACAACTCAATATTACTGGAAATGTCAATGAAAATGCCTACTTAAATGGAATCTATGATGCATCGTCTTCTACACTTATAACACAGACCAACGTGTATTTGAATAACTTTTCACCGGATTTGCATTTGGATGTGTCATCCAATTTGACAACTATTCCAAATACGAATACAGGTGCCATAGAGATCGTATCAGTTAGAGACCCATCCACCAATATAACAGCATCGGTCTATACGTTAGATTCACTTTCTTCAACGACGCGCGCATCTGCATCTGCTGCCTATGCGTTCCGTAGATTGTCGTATTCATATACCGGTCCAATTGTGAAAGTGAGACGCGCATCAGATAATTCTGCGGTCGATTTTTACCCGAGAACTTATCAAAATATTAACAATTCTTCAAATCTATTAACTACAGGAATAAATGGAACCGGCACTACAATTAATACTTGGTTATCTAGCACAAACGGATTTGTAACTATTTTGTATGACCAAACAGGAAATGGAAAACACGCAACACAAACTAACGTTTCATTACAACCTCCAATTAATGCATCCTCTACTCCAGTATTTATCGATTTCAGTTCAAATCCGATTTCTTATTTGGATATGCCAGACTCAACCATACCTCCCGGAAACTCGTCTTATACAATTTACTATTATTCCAGATTTTTTAATAATACGATAGGAAGTGTATTGGGTGCCGGCAACTATGCAGTCGATCCATCTGGCGTCCTTAGTTTTGGAAGAAGTAGTAGTAAATTGAGAAATTATTGGTATGGAAGTGATATTTCTTTTGGACAATATTTTTCCAATGATGGAATGATTGAAACTTATAATTCAACCAGTCGTCAGAGAACCGCATATAAACTTTATAATGCCGGTACAATTAATTCTACTGATACTTTTACTGCACCTGTAGCACGCAACACATCAACTAGTTACAATACCATTGGTAAGTCTATGGCAACTGAGAGAATAAGTTTTTGGGTTGCTATGGGTGAAGGAACAAATACTATTGCAACAAGCGCAAATGGAATTAGTTGGACCGGTAGAGGTTCAAGTGTATTTACAAGAAGAGGTTATGGATCCGCATATGGTAATGGGTTATGGGTTGGTTTTGGTCAAGGTGGTAACACCATTGCAACTTCAACTTATGGAATTAACTGGACAGGACGTGGTGGCACTGTTTTCACTACTTCTGGTCGAGGTGGAACATATGCAAATGGTTTATGGGTGGCTATGGGCGAAGGTGGTAACACCATTGCAACTTCAACAGATGGAATTAACTGGACTGGTCGTGGTGCTACTGTTTTTACTACTTATGGAACAGCTGTTACCTATAAAAATAATCTATGGGTAGCAGTTGGCGCAGGTGGTAACACAGTTGCAAGTTCAAATGACGGAATTACTTGGACTGGACGCGGTGGAACAATTATTAATGGTTATGCCGATGGTGTTGATTATGGTAATGGAACATGGGTTATTACTGGATATACTACTAATAGTGGCAACACACTTGCAACTTCAACTGATGGAATTACTTGGACCGGCAGAGGCATGATATTTTCTGTAGTTGGCTATGCAGTTAAGTATGTTAATAGTTTATGGGTTGCAGTTGGTTTGGACTCAGTTTCTACTGTTTATACAAGTTCAAATGGCATTAACTGGACAGGAGGACAAGGGAAAATTCTAGATCAAGGTTTGAGTATTGATTACAGTTACGTAGATAATTTGTGGGTTATGACTGGATATAATGGAGCAACGGTTTCAAATCCATTAATTGCATCAGCCTGTGTTTTATGGTTAGATGCAAATGATCCATATGGTACAGGTACTAAACCTTCAACAAGTGTTCCATTAACTACATGGAGCGATAAATCTGGATTTGGAAATCACACTACTTATAATACTGGAGGGTCAAACACTGGAGCAACACCAACTACGAATCAATGGGATAGTAATACATTAAATGGATTGCCTTCTGTATATTTATATGGTAATGCTCGTTATTATGGTAATTTTTCTGCTTTAGGTAGTCAATTACATATTTTTGGAGTTGCTTCAATGAGTTCAACTTCGGAATATTATGGTCGTTTAATTGGAATGGGTAATGGTACTCCTGCTTCTCATAATAATGATCCGCTCGCTTTTTGCAGACAAGGTGGTTTAACATTTGATTTAACAAGACCAAATAGTAATTTAGTAAATGACAGTACAAATGTTGTTTATAATAGTCCTTATATTTGGGAAGCATGGTATGATGGAACAAATGCTTATACAACTGTATTACAAGGAAATACCACTGTTATTAAAAGTGTTGCTTATACCGCTTCTTTGGGTTATAACTTCTTTTCAATTGGATCTGCACCTAGTAGAAATGATAATACGGTTGGATACTTTTCTGAAATTCTTGTTTACAATCGAGCATTAACTACACCTGAACGTCAAAACATAGAAGGATATTTGTCAGTAAAATGGGGATTACAAAGTAAATTACCATCTTCACACCCTTTTAGTGGCTCAAGTGGAACTATCATAAATACAATTGCTACTTCAACAAATGCAACATCTTGGACACAACGGGATTCTACATTTTTTACCAGTGGTTTGGGCGTTACAAACAGTTCAACATTAACCAACGAATATATGGAAGGCTCTTTATATGAACTTGTCATTTTCAATACGGATATATCATTAAATCAAATTCATAATTTGGGATTTTCATATTCGTGGGTTGCACCAAAATATACAACCAATATTTTTGGAACCAATCCGGCAATCGATTTTACAGTATCAAATTCAACATTGACTACCACTGATGTAGAGAAAAGCGTATCCGACTTAACCTTTTTTATGGTAATTTATCTCACGGGTGGAACAACACTGCTTTCAACGAAAGGACCATTCAGACAAGGTTCAATTTTTATGACAGAATATCAATTTCAGCTATATACAAGCAGTTCTACATCAAGTAGTCTTTATTATTCGGGAATGAATACAACAATACCGTATATTTTGATGGTAAATGCATACTGCGTTGGAACTTTTCTATACTTAAAATACAGTTTGAATGGAACTTTTTATACAGCAACATCGACAAACACTGGTGTATCAAATATTAAAATGCTAACTGGTTTCACGTTTGGAAGTCCAAATTATCGATTGGCCGATTTTTACCAGTTCAATTCGTCGTTGCCAGATATCAGCGTTCGTCGCATTGAAGCCTTGCTCGCGATTAAATGGGGCTTAACCAGTTATCTGAACGCATCGCATCCTTACAAGTCCAACCCCGTCGCCTACGAAAACCCACTAGCTTATCCTTTCAACACTGTATATGACTCAGTCGGCTGGTATTCGGATGCCAATTATAATTATAATACGGGTGAATATGTCGGTTCTAAAAACACTTTTGTCAGGGGTGTCGGCACCGTAAGTGGCGAATGGTTGCAACTCAAAATGCCGTATTCTTATCCCATTCATTCATATTCGTTCGGTCCAAGAGATAACAATATTCTGAATTACGAGAAGTATTTGCCAGGCAAATGGTACATTGCCGGTTCGAATGATGGAACCACTTGGATTTATGAACACGGACAACAAAATCGAGAGCAAAGTCAAGGTATAACATATTACACTGGTTCGCAAACTCCTTATTTATATCATCGTTTGATTATCAGCCAGGTTTGTTACACAAATTCAGTGGATTTATCCAGGTGCTATATCGGCCAATGGAAAACGAATGGTATCTTTTATGATCAGTCGCGTCTTCTCTCTCTTAATGATGGAACCAAGGGAAATTCACTGGCTATTTGCAGGTCCATCCATGAGAAAAATATGTTAGCCGTTGTTCATCGATCTGCCAATTCTTTGCTCACTTATCAAACATTGGCCTCCAACTTATTTGATAATACGGTTTATACCGCCACTATCCAAGTGGTTGCAAATGACAATTCGTTCAACTTCTACAGTTATGTTGGAAATGAAAACCAGGTCAAACTTACAAATGATGTTTCGTGGAGCACTACTACGCCCAATTTGTCTACATACACAAATTATTGGGTCGGAAAATCAGAGGATGCTTCTGTCAATCAAATTTGCAACGTCAATGCTTACAACTTCAGTATTGTACAAAATGGTTTGTCGGTCGCCGATGCTTCTGGCTACCTGAATACATTCTCATTTTCTGGCACAGTTACTACGGACACCACTTATGGAAACATGCGTGCTCAAGGTTCTGCCACTTCTTACTACGTGGTCGGCCAAAGTCCCAACTTCTATTATACCGTGAATGGCGGTTCATCTTTTGTTGGAAGAACTTACACAACTACCTCTGCATCCAATTTGGATCGACGCATTTTCTATAACCAAGATGTCTCAAATGTCTATCTTGTTTGGGCAGAGAACGATTGTATTGTGGTGATTCGCGATTACAGTTCAGAAAATATAAGTTCATCGACTTCACCCAGTTATTCGTTCAGTTCTACGATTTCTCTCACTGCACCCATCAAGATTTTCAATAACCAATATGCATTCATTGCAGGTGTTGATAATTCCATTTACAGCTTCTACAGATTTGATTACCTGAATAAATCGTTTGAAACTATTTTTACAAATCCAGATGCAGAGACATTCACTGGTTCCAAGCGAATTCGCGCCTTTTACGTGACCGATTTGTCCAACATGATTGTTCTTAGTTATGGCGGTTCTCTCTACTATACTCGCAATGGCGGTTTGAACTGGACCAATGGCGTTATTTCCGATTATGGAATCACATCTTCTCTTTACAATAATATTACCACAGTCAATAACGATCCCACCTTATTCAATGTTTTGGGTCAAGGCGTTTATAAATTCGACAATCTGCTCACTGAATATACAAGCGGTGAGTGGATTCAATTAGAGAGTAATGCGTTCAAACAAAACATCAATGCCTATGCTTTGATTGCACCCAATATTGATGCATCCAATGTGAAAATGCCGAGCCAATGGTATTTCCTCGGAAGTAGAGACAGCATTTCATGGACGACCCTTAGCACGGTATCTTTGGACGTATCTTATGTGAGCCAACCCAATGATGTTTGGAACATTGCTGTGCCTTCATCCAGCTACAAGTATTATCGATTGTTGGCGACAAAGGTTTCAAAAAACGGATATGCAAATACTTTGGACAGTGTCAATTTGGGCGAGTTCCGCATCTTGTATAACGAATATGGTGCAACTGGAAACACTGGAAATACCGGTCCTACCGGACCAAGCGATACTGGCAACACGGGTTCCACTGGTCGAACAGGCCGAACCGGTCAAACAGGTCCCACCGGCACAACAGGACCCACTGGAAGTACCGGCAACACGGGTCGTACCGGCCAGACTGGCTCAACTGGTTTCACTGGTTTTACTGGTCAAACCGGTTCAACTGGATCCACTGGACAAACCGGTGCAACCGGTTCAACAGGTCCCAATGGTTACAGAGGAAATACAGGTACAACGGGTGACACTGGTACAACAGGCCGAACTGGCCGAACTGGTGCAACTGGTTCTAGAGGTGATACTGGCGACACGGGTGCAACCGGATATCAAGGCACCACTGGCCGAGGAGGTGAAACCGGGTTGAGTTGGCAGTATGACAGTTACACTGTGAATGAAAAAGCCAAAGGACAAGTTCTGGATATCACAAAAACCATGGACACAATGTCTCTCTGGATCGACGCGAAAAGTTCAACCGAATTTGATTACGATTTGGGCAAACAGAATTGGTCGGATAATGTGACAAAAACTGTTACACATGTGGCAGTAGGCACTGGTGCAAACACACTTGCGTATTCTTACGATGGAATTGTGTGGACTGGATTAGGAACAAGTGTTTTTTTAGATAATGGATACAGCGTTGCATACAATGGTTCTATATGGGTGGCTGGAGGTGGTAGACGCACAAATGGCTCAATCGCATATTCATTTGATGGAATCAACTGGTCAAATGTTCCATTTTCAGTAACTGGCATTTCACATCTTGTAAATGCGGTGGCTTACGGCAAAGACGGTTCAAACAACGGAATGTGGGTGGTTGTTGGAACCGATAATGGAACTGGTAGGTTTGCAACATCTTTTGACGGAATCAACTGGATAAATCGCGGTATATTATTCGCGTATATGGGAAATGGAGTAGCTTATAATGGCTCTCTTTGGGTAGCCGTAGGCCAACAAACGACAAATACCATTGCAACTTCGACAAATGGAATCAACTGGACTGGTTTGGGTGCGACCATTTTCACAACTGCTGGTTATGGTGTTGCTTGGAACGGGTCCATGTGGGTTGCAGTTGGTCAAGGAACCAATACCATTGCATATTCATTCAATGGAACTAGTTGGACTGCAGTTACATTGTCACCATTTTCGTCGATTGGTTATGGTGTTGCATGGAACGGGTCTTTGTGGGTTGCTGTTGGTCAAGGCGGAAACAGCATTGCTACCAGTTATGACGGAATTGTCTGGACGGGGCGCACCGGAACAACTTTATTTACAAGTGCCGGATTATCGGTTTCGTGGACAGGTTCTCTTTGGTTGGCGGGAGGACTAGGCGGAAATACATTGGCCACAAGTACGGATGGAATTACATGGACGAGTCGCGGGTCAAGTGTTTTTTCGACTACAGTCCAAGGTATCTATGGCTACAAATCAACAACTGACGTCACGGCTACAACAACTTTGTCTGAATATTTGGTCGTCGGTGCGGGAACAAACTCGTTTGGACTCACGACGGATGGAACCACATTTAGTGGATTGAATCGCTTGAATACATTTTCGACACAAGGCAATGGAATATTCTATGATCCGGTTTCAAGTAAATGGGTGGCGGTGGGCCAAGGAGGAAATACGATTGCAACTAGTTCTGATGGTGTTTCATGGACGGGGCGCGACCCAATTAATAATTTTTCATATGGATATGGTGTAGCATATGGCAATAGTTTATTTGTTGCAGTTGGCACTGGTGCTAACACTATTGCGACAAGTACGGATGGCATTAAATGGATAGGTCGTGGTAACACTGTCTTTACTATTGGTGGATACGGCATCGCATATGCAAACAATTTATGGGTTGCGGTTGGTTCAGGTGCTAACAGTATTGCAACCAGTACTGATGGAATTACATGGATAGGTCGAGGTTCCAGTGTTTTTAATAATGCCGGATACAATGTCGCATATGCTAACAATTTATGGGTAGCGGTTGGTTTCCCTGTAGGAGGTGGACACACCATTGCAACGAGCACTGATGGAATTAACTGGACAGGTCTTGGTTCCACTATTTTAAATAGTCGCGGACAATGTGTTGCACATGCAAATGGTTTATGGGTTGCTGTTGGTCAAGGTGTAAATAGCATTGCAACAAGTACCAATGGAATTACATGGACTGGTCGTGGTTCCAATATTTTTACTACTTCTGGACAAGGTGTTGCGTATGCAAACGGTTTATGGGTTGCTACAGGTAATGGTGGAAACACCATTGCGACAAGTACAGATGGAATTAATTGGACGGGTCGTGGTTCCAATATTTTTACTACTTCTGGACAAGGTGTTGCGTATGCAAACAGTTTATGGGTTGCTACAGGTAATGGTGGAAACACTATTGCAACAAGTACTGATGGAATTAACTGGACTGGTCGTGGTGCTACTGTTTTTACCACTTATGGGTTTGGAGTAACATATGCAAACGGTTTATGGATTGTGGTTGGTCAAGGCGGAAATAGTATTGCAAGTTCAACTGACGGAATTACTTGGATACCTCGTGACAAAAATTTCTTCTTAACCTCGGGAAATGATGTCACATACGACGGCTCAAAATGGCTCGCGGTCGGTTCAGGTGGAAATAATTTTGCAACCAGTTTGGATGGCGGAATTAACTGGTCGGGTCAAACATTCAGTTATTTTGTTTCGGCAAATTCCATCAATTACTCTTTACCACTCAATGCTACAACCACAACAACCACTTATGATGCAAGTTTGAATCCAAGTACAGTGACTATTGCCACGCCTTCGTATATAACAACAGGTGTTGCAATGCCTTTGTATGTTGCAGTTGGTCGAGATGGTAATTCTATCGCAACATCACAAGATGGAATTACTTGGACGGGTCGTGGTACTAGTGTTTTTTCTGAAGGTTATTGTGTTGCCTATGGCAAAGATGGTTTTGGCAATGGATTATGGGTAGCAGGTGGTTCAGGAACAATTGTTACTAGTTATGATGGAATTAATTGGACAACTCGTACAAGTTTTAGTCCTCAGGGTGTTGCATATGGCAAAGACACTTTGGGTAATGGTCTGTGGGTTGCTGTTGCTTCAGGCACAAATAATGTTGCAACAAGCAGTGATGGAATTATTTGGACAGGTCGTACTGCAGTAAGTTTTACTAATGCATTGGAAGTAGCATATGGCAAAGATGGTTCCGGTAATGGTTTGTGGGTTGCAGTTGGTACGGGTGGAAACACAATTTCAAGCAGTTCTGATGCAATTACTTGGACAGGTCGTGGTAATGTTATTTCTACTTATGGATGGAGTGTAGCATATGGAAAAGATGGTTCGAACAACGGTTTATGGGTAGCGGTTGGACAAGGTGCAAATACAATTGCATCAAGTTCAGATGGAATTACTTGGACCAGTCGTGCTAGCGGCGCTCTTATGGGTGAAACACTTGCTGTATCATATGGAAATGGTATATGGGTTGCTCTTGGTGATAGCTCACCTTTTAAAATTGCAACAAGTACCAATGGAATTAATTGGACGGGTCGTACTGAATATACTGGTATGATAGGAGGACTTGGTGCAGTATATGGAAATGGATTATGGGTTTCAGTTGGTTACATTGGAGGTGCTAGTTCAACCGCTATTGCAACATCAGTTGATGCAATTACTTGGACACCTCGTGTCAATAATAGTATTTTTAGTACTCGGGTAAATGGTGTTGCATATAGTGGTGTTCTACCCACAACCATGTCAGTTTCTACTGACGCAACCACTTGGAACCCAATTGCTCAAACTGCAAACGGATATGGAACCAATGTGTTTTTGGTTCAAGCCAACAACGTTTTTGGACCAGTCACTTATACTTTGCCAACGGTGACACTTCCTTTTTACGTCGTTGTAGGCGAAGGAACCAACACTTTGGCTTATTCATACGATGGAAACAGTTGGTTCGGTCTTGGATTAAGCATATTTTCAACCGCCGGATACGGAATCGCCTACGACGCTTCCACTTCTAGATTTGTTGCGGTGGGTGCTGGAACCAATACAATTGCAAATTCGATTGACGGTTTTACCTGGACTGGTCGTGGTGCCACTGTTTTCACCACTCGGGGTAATGGTGTTGCTTACGGTAATGATTCTTCAGGAAATGGTCGTTGGATTGCAGTAGGCTCTGGAACAAACACAATAGCTACATCAACGGATGGCGGAAATACATGGGCAGGCAATGGAGCAACCACTTTCACAACTGCTGGAAACGGAATCACCTACAAGAATGGTTTATGGGTTGCTGTCGGCACTGGTGGAAATACCGTTGCAACATCTTCCAATGGAACAACCTGGACAACCAGAAGCAATCCATTGACTATCGGCAGATATGTTGCGGGTGGAATGAGCTACGATACACCCACTTTCACGACACGTCTTTATGTTGCTGTGGGCACAGGTGGAAACGTTCTTGCAATCAGCCAAGACGGAAATAATTGGGTCGGAAAAAGCACAAACTTATTTACAACTGGAAACAACGTCTATTCAAATGGGTCTATGTGGATTGCACTTGGACAAACAACCAATTCCATCGCCTACTCATATGACGGAATTACATGGACAGGTCTCGGAACTGCCACATTCACAACCCAGGGAAATAATGCCTTTTTCGCAAACAATTTGTGGATAGCGGTGGGCCAAGGTGGTAACTCGGTTGCATCCAGCACGGACGGCATCACTTGGAGATCGGTTGCGTCTGGAACCACTGCATTATCAACAAGCGCCAGCGGAATCACCTATACAAACAGTTTGTGGATTGCGGTTGGCGCAGGCACACACTCTTTGGCGACATCTGTCGATGGTTCGGGCAGTTGGACCGGAAGAGGGAGTGTCTTGGCAACTGGTTCGGCAGTTGTTGGTGGTGCTACATACGCAGTTCCAACTATAACAACACCTATCTATGTGGCTGTAGGTCAAACAGGCAATACACTCGCAGTTTCTACTGATGGAATCAATTGGGTCGGGCATCATCTGGGTATTTATTCTACAGCTGGATATGATGTTGTCAATAATGGATCCATCTGGGTTTCGGCGGGATCAGGAACCCTGAATTCATTGGCAACCTCGACCAATGGATTTACATGGACTGGACTCGGCAAGACCGTCTTTACCACACAGGCAAACAAATTGTATTGGAATGGGTCTATGTGGATGGCGGTGGGTTCAGGTGGCAATTCGATTGCCTACTCTTCCAATGGAACTTCTTGGACGGGAGTTTCCGCTGCGAACTCCAGAATGACTACAGGTGGAAATGGCATTGCATTCGGAAACGGAACGTGGATTGCGGTGGGTGCGGGTGGAAACACGATTTCAACTAGCACGGATAGTGGTGTTACATGGACGGGTCGCGGTTCTCGATTTACAACCGCGGGACGTGGGGTGGCCGGACCGGCCACGTATGATGTTTCTACGGTGACAATTGGGTTATGGGTTGCTGTTGGTAGTTCAAAAGGTCAAACACTTGGAACTAGTTTTGACGGAATTTCATGGACATACCGTGATGCTATGTATGATTTTCCTTTATATAACATAGCATATGGGAACAAATTATTTGTTGTAGTTGGTTTTTCTTCAGACAGCATTGCAACATCAACAGATGCATTTATTTGGACAGGACGTACTGGCTTAACTATTTTTAGTGGTTATGGGCAAGGTGTAGCGTATGGTCAAGATAGTTCGGGTGCTGGTTTATGGGTTGCTGTTGGTACCGGTGGAAACACCATTGCAACAAGTACTGATGGAATTACGTGGACGGGTCGCGGACAAACTGTTATTACTACTATTGGATACGGCGTAGTGTATGCAAACAATTTATGGGTTGCAGTTGGTTCCGGTGGAAACACCATTGCAACAAGTACTGATGGAATTACATGGACGGGGCGTGGTTCAACTGTTTTTACTAGTAATGGATACGGTGTAGCATATGGCCTAGATGGTTCAGGTGCGGGTTTATGGGTTGCTGTTGGTTCTGGTGGAAACACCATTGCTACTTCAACTGATGGAATTACTTGGACGGGTCGTGGTAACACTGTTTTTACTACTGCTGGATGGAGCGTAGCGTATGGCCAAGATGCATCCGGTGCCGGATTATGGGTTGCAGGTGGTCAAGGTGGAAACACCGTTGCGACAAGTACCAACGGAATTACATGGACCGGTCGTGGTGCTACTGTTATTACTACGATTCGTCGAGGTATAACATATGCAAATAATTTATGGATGGCAGTGGGAGAAGGAACTAACGCCATTGCAACAAGTACAGATGGAATTACTTGGACAGGTCGTGGTAATTCAATGACAGCCGGATTTGGTGTTGTATATGCTCAAATCCCTTTCCCAAAACCAACTTTTGTGGCGGTTGGTGAAGGTACTAACACTTTGGTTGGTGGTTCAACCGACGGAACAACTTGGAATGTCTATCCATATAACAAGCCATTCACAACCGCCGGCTACGGCGTGGCCTGGAACGGCTCACAATGGGTCGCAGTTGGCTCCGGTGGGAACACGGTCGCTTATTCGGCGGATGGATTGCAATGGACAGGTCTTGGAACTACTGCATTAACAACGGACGGGCGTTCTATCAAATGGCTCAATAACCGATGGTACGCAACCGGAACCAGTGCCAATACAATTGTGCAATCCACCGATGGAATCACTTGGACTGCCGTCGCAACAAGTGGTAACACTTTTACCACCGGCTACGGATTTGACTACGCAAGTTCCGTGACAATAACCAAACCACAAATGTTGGCGGTCGGAACTGGTGGATGCAACATCTTCGGTTCTACTGACGGAATTTCATGGTCAGGAATATTCAATGTGCCTTTTACAACCGTTTGTAATAATGTTGCGTGGAATGGATCTCAATGGATTGCCGTTGGTCAAGGTGGAAACACTATTGCGTCTTCGTCGGATGGTCTTACATGGACGGGGCGTACCGGCACTCCTGTTTTTACAAATAATGGATATGGTATAGCATATGGAAATAATATATGGGTTGCGGTTGGTTCAGGTGCTAACAGTATTGCAACCAGTAATGATACAGTTGTATGGACAGGTCGTGGCACTACTGTTTTTACTAGTTCAGCAAACGCGATAGGATATGGGCAAGATGGTTCTGGTGCTGGTTTGTGGGTTGCGGTTGGTTCGGGTGGAAACAACTTTGCGACCAGTTCTGATGGGATTACTTGGACAGGTCGTGGCACCACTGTTATTACTAGTTATGGTTGGGGTGTTACATATGCTAATAGTTTGTGGATTGCAGTTGGTTCAGGTGGAAATAGCATTGCAACTTCAACAAATGGGATTACATGGACAGGTCGTACTGGATTAACTGTTTTTAGTTCATTTGGAAACAAAGTAGCATATGCAAACAATTTATGGGTTGTTGTTGGTGGTGGAGGAAACAGCATTGCAACTTCAACTGATGGTATTTCATGGACAGGTCGTGGCACCACTGTTTTTACTAATCAAGGAATGGGTGTTGCATATGCTAATAATTTATGGGTTGCAACAGGTACCGGCGGAAACACCATTGCGAGTTCAACTGATGGAATTAACTGGACTGGTCGTGGTGCTACTGTTTTTACCACTTATGGATGGGGTGTAGCGTATGGCCAAGATGGTTCGGGTGCAGGTTTATGGGTTGCGGTAGGACAAGGAACAAATACGATTGCGACATCAACCGATGGAATTACTTGGACAGGTCAAGGTTCTAGTATTTTTAGTACTGTAGGATATGGTGTTGCATATGCAAACGGATTATGGGTAGCAACTGGTCAAGGCACTAACATCATTGCGACTTCAACCAACGGGACTGTATGGACAGGTCGCAGTACCTCTATAATCAGCACAAGTGCATTTGCAGTTGAATGGACAAACAATCGGTGGATCGTCGGCGGTCAAGGTGGAAACGTAATTGCAACTTCTACGGACGGTATTATTTGGACGGGAAGCAATCCAACCGGCGTTAGTACTACCGCTGTAAGGTCAATTTACGACATCAGTATGACCTACACAAAACCCGCATTCATTGCAACTGGTGATAGTACTACCGAAAGAATCATATCAAGTTCCAACGGAACCACTTGGTCAGGAGCATTGTCAAATCCAGTTTTCACCACATCCGCATTCGCGGTTGCTGCCGCAGGAACTTATGATGCGCCAACCATTACGTCCAGATTTGCTGTAGCGGGTGGTTCCGGCGGAAATACCTTGGCTTTCTCATACGACCTAAGTTTATGGCAAGGTTTGGGTGCAACCACTTTCACTACTCAATGCAACAATGCAGTTTGGAACGGTTCTTTGTGGGTTGGCGTTGGATCAGGAACCAATACACTTGCATATTCTGCCGATGGATTTACTTGGACGGGTTTAACAACTACTGTTTTTGGAACAAATGGGTTCAACGTTGCATGGAACGGATCCATCTGGGTTGCAGTCGGAAACGGAACAAATACTATCGCATACTCGTTCAATGGTATTGCATGGACTGTTCTTTCCACTACATTTATTACAACGATCGGATACGGGATTGCCTGGAATGGTTCGAATCTTTGGATGGCGGTCGGTTCCGGAACCAATAGTTTTGCAACAAGTCCAAACGGTATTTCATGGACAGCAAGAGGTGCCGGTCCCACAACCACCATGTATGGTATCACTTACGGTAATTCACTGTGGGTCACAGTTGGTTCAACCGCCAATACCATTGCCTACTCCAGCAATAATGGCACTTCATGGACGGGTTTGACAACGACGATTTTCACTACTCAAGGCAACGATGTAGAATATAACGGAACCATCTTTGTAGCATCAGGTCAGGGTGGAAATACACTGGCTTATTCTACGAATGGAACCACGTGGGTCGGATTGGGTACAACTGTTTTTACTACGGCGGGACAAAAGGTATCGTGGAATGGTGCTGTTTGGACCGCGACGGGTCAAGGTGGAAATTCCATTGCAACTTCAACGGATGGCATTACTTGGACTGGAAGAGGTGCAACCACGGTTTTCACAACCAGTGGATACGGAGTTGGTTCCACGGGTTTAACCACTTTCAACAAACCAAAACTAGTTGCAGTCGGATCAGGTGGAAACACAATTGCAATTTCCGACGATGGATATAACTGGACTGGCCGAGGATTGTCACCATTGACTTCGGCAGGAACCGGTGTGAAGTGGTTGAATGGTCGGTGGGTCATTGTTGGTTCTGGCGGGTCTTCCATTGCATATTCGGATAATGGATTGATTTGGGTTCCTTTGGGTACAACCACTTTCTCTACATCTGGATTCGCAGTGGATGGTTTTGTAGCAACTTACACAAAACCCAACTATGTGGCCGTAGGGTCCGGCGGTAACACAATCGCAACATCAAATGATGGAATCAACTGGACCGGCAAGGGTTCCGCAGTTTTGACAGGGTCCGGAAACGGCGTTTATTGGAACGGATCACTGTGGGTCGCTGTCGGCCAAGGCACCGCAGGAAACATCGCAACTTCACCCGATGGTATCGCATGGACCATGCGAAACTCACCAATCGTTTTCACAACCCAAGGCAACAAAGTGGTTTGGAACACCAATCTGAATAGGTGGATAGCAACCGGCCAAGGCGGTAATACGGTGGCAACATCAACCGATGGAATTACTTGGACTGGTCAGGGAACAACTACTTTCTCTACAGCTGGATACGGAATTGCGAGGTCTGGACCAGTGGGGTCCTCTACATTGGGCCAAGGGACCATTGTTCAAAGGTCCAGCGACAATAAACTCGTCTTCTACGTCTCTGTAGGTGCAGGTGGAAACACAATTTCATTTTCGCTAGATGGAAAAGTTTGGACAGGAACGAGCACCGGTGTTTTTACCACTAAGGGCAACAAGGTCACACACAATGGTTCTATGTATGTGGCGGTAGGTTCGGGCGGAAACACCATTGCTTATTCATTTGAAGGCGTCTCATGGACTGGAGCAGGTGCAACCGTTTTCACTACAGCAGGTTTCGGTATTGGATACAACCAGTATATGTGGGTCGCTACAGGCCAAGGCGGAAACACTATTGCAACAAGCACGAATGGACTCACTTGGATTGGTCGAGGAACATCAACGTTCTCTACAGCCGGTTACAATGTTTTGTGGGCAAATAACCAATGGATAGCAGTTGGTGAAGGAACAAATACAATTGCTTCATCAATTGATGGAATAATATGGATAATCAAAGATGCTTCCATTGTTTTCACGAAAGCACGCGGTGTAGCTTATGGTGCAAATACCTGGGTCGCAGTAGGTGAAGGCACTACGAATACAATTGCATATTCAACAAACAATGGAACTACATGGACCGGCATTGGCAAAACCACTTTTACGACTGCCGGAAACAATGTGGCGTGGAATGGGTCGTTGTTCGTGGCGGTTGGCCAGGGCGGAAATACGGTTGCAACATCCGTAAATGGAACTGTGTGGTCGTCCGTTATAGGAACCACTTTTGCAACATATGGGTCAGACATTCAATGGTTAAATACAAGTTGGGTCGCAGCAGGTTCTGATGCCACCAATTACTATCTTGGTTCTGTAGACGGATTAATCTGGACCGGTCAAGGCAAAGGCACAAATACAACGGAAGTTGTCGGCATTGGTGGATATGCTTATGTCAATAAGGTCAATTATCTTTCAGTAGGTAGTTCTTACGGATACTTTCTAGCAACTTCTTATGATGGTATTAATTGGATTTACAGAATTTCTACTGCGCCTTACTTTCCAACTGGAGTTGCTTTTGGAAAAGACAGTTCTGGAAATGATTTGTGGGTTGCTGTTGGTGGAAACAACATTGCATCATCCTATGATGGAATTCACTGGGTTCAACGTGGTGGAACAGTTACTGCATTCAAAGTAACTTACGGCGGAAACACCTGGATTGCGACTGAAACTGGTGTTTCCGTCTTTATATCTAACAGTGGATTGTCATGGACAAGAGTAAACACACCAGTATCAGTAACTAAGTGTGTAGGATGGAACGGTTCTTACTGGGTTCTTGGTGGTCAAACAGGCAACACTTTTGCAACTAGTACAGACAATGGTCTTACGTGGATTGGAAGAGGTTCAACTTCTGTATTATCTTTGTGCAACTGCATCACTTGGGGTAATAGTTTATGGGTTGCCGGTGGATTTATTGCCGCCGGTGGAAACGGCATTGCAACCAGTAGTGATGGTATTACTTGGACGGGTCGCGCCGCCGGTATCGCGGAACAAGTAACATGCATTGGTTGGAACGGATCTATATTTGTTGCCGGTTGTAACAGTGCTTCCAGTTTTCGTATTATTACATCAAGTGATGGTATTACCTGGAGTGGCCGTAGCACATCCGCAATTGGAAATGTACCAAGCAGTGTCATTTGGGATGGTTCAAAATGGATGATGCTTGCAAGTGCAACTCCATATTTGGCATATTCGTATGACGGCATATCATGGACTGGAAAATCAGCAATTATACAACTTGCTGATATTGCAACCAGACTGGGTGGGAATTATCCAAGTGTTGTCAAAGTGTATGACAAATCAGCTCAAAGCAACAATTCTACATTTTACAACGATGACCTAAAACTCAATTTCCCAACAACTCGTCAGCTAACCGAGAATCTAATTAATGGCTACCCCGCTCTACAATTAGTTAGAGCCGGTTTCACCAATCCTTATTACCCCAGCTACTCTGGAAACACGTTTTCGTTCTTTTCCGTAATGAAAATCAATATGTTGTATGGTGCTCCGCGATTTCTCTCTTTTGGTCCGGGTTCAACCACGAATGATGCATCGCTAAATACCGCTTTCATTGTCTCTGGAACACAGAGCAGTGCAACTGGTTACACGGTTTCTTTGTGGCGAAACAATACCAAATATGATATTTCCAATGTGGTTCTTGGAACGCCTTATTTGTTTTCCGGGTTCTTTGACGGGTCTTTTGTGAATTTTGGTGTCAATGGTCAATATACTGCGTATGACAGTTCGGGTGCATTCAATATCCAGAAGGTCGGCATTGGTATGAACACTTTTGATAATTCAGGTACAACTCACGCGACCGATTATGGAGAGACAATGGCTTTCGCCCAGCTGCCTTCTGGACCACAACGCCAAACAATAGAGGGCTATTTGGCCGCAAAATGGGGAATCACTTTGCCAAACAATCATCCATATTATGTCAAATCCCCTTACAAAACCTCATTGGCGTCATTCTCGCCCATCTACATTCCCCAGTCAAACAATTCCGGATATGCCGGCAGAATTGTAGAGTCGTATCCAGTCTCCTATTATCCGATTGTAGAGACAGGGTCTAAGTTAGGAAATTATGCCTCTTTGGAAAAATACCCCGATAACACATTTTCGGGTCAGCCGAATTATGATGCAAATATAATCCAGGATTTGTCGGTCTATTACAATTTCGACACAAGTTCCAATGTGGATTTGCAGGTAGCCAATTATGCGACGGGTGCTTATGTATTTGATGCATCTTTGTCTGCAAGCGGAACTATCTCTACCACCGATTATCAATTTGGAACAGGTTCTTTAAGGGTTTCTGCAACTTCCAACTTAATTATGCCGCCGGTCTCTGTGTATCCACTCGGAACATCGTTCTCTTTCTGGCTGAAATCCAATGCGAATGCGAACAACTCGTATGTCTTTGCACTACGAAACAACAATGATTTGGCACAACAATCCATCTACTTCAATATTTCCAGCAATACCTATTCTCTCAATGTGTTCAACAGTTCAACCAGTAGTTCTACTGCAACCGGCTCGGCAAATATTAACAACAATACATGGGTGCATTTTGTCTGGACTTTGAACCCGAACGGCAACTGGCGAACCTATATCAATGGAACACTTACTGACAATCTGACGGGCAGACTGTATCCATCGTTGCGCGCAAGAAACACGAACCATTTGGGCGTCGGGGCATTCACAGATGCCTACTTGGACGAGTTCATGATGTTCAATCGCGTTTTAACCGCGTCGGAAGTCACGACGTTGTTTGCGGGGACGCCGATCTATTTGGGAACGAATCCGGTTTCAACCAGCATTGCAGATTATAAATTCGGTACCATGTCTCTGCAATTCCCTGGAACAACCCATACGGGAGCGGTTGCACTGAATCCATTGACACTTTCAAATGGAAATGCGATTACGTTGTCGGCGTGGGTGAAATTTGCGTCGTTAGATACAGTACCAAGAACAATCATTTCTTTGACAAATGCAACTGATTCGATCCGGTTGGCTGCTTCCGCAACCAATTATTTGCTGTATCGCGGCGATATATCGTTCAATGTTCCAGTTGTACCTGTAATAAATACATGGACACATGTAATGGCGAACAATACAAATATTGGAACGAATACTTGGACAGTTGCCGTGAATAAAAGTGCGAATGTGACGAGTTTTTTATTGCCACCTGTTACTACTTATTTATATGTTGCAGTAGGTGGTGGAAACAGTATTGCGACAAGTACTGATGGAATTACTTGGACGGGGCGTGGTGTTGTTTTTTTTAATTATGGACGGGGTGTAGCGTATGGCCAAAATGGTTCGGGGGCTGGGTTATGGGTTGCGGTCGGTTACTCGGGAGGAGCCGGGAACACCATTGCAACTTCAACGGATGGAATCACTTGGACAGGTCTTGGTTATGCTGTTTTTACTACTATTGGATATGGTGTAACATATGCGAATGGTTTATGGGTTGCAACGGGTGCAGGCGGAAACAGCATTGCAACGAGTACCGATGGAATTACTTGGACGGGTCGTACCGCAAATGGTGGTCTCACTTCTGGATACGGTGTAGCGTATGCAAATAATTTATGGGTTGCGGTTGGTACAGGCGGAAACACCATTGCGACGAGTACAGATGGAATTACTTGGACGGGTCGTACCGCAAATGGTAGTCTCACTATTTATGGATATGGTGTAGCATATGGAAATGGTTTATGGGTTGCAGTTGGTAATGGCAATACCACCATTGCGACGAGTACAGATGGAATTACTTGGACGGGTCGTACCGCAAATGGTGGTCTCACTAGTTATGGATTTGGTGTAGCATATGCGAATGGTTTATGGGTTGCAACGGGTGCAGGCGGAAACAGCATTGCAACGAGTACCGATGGAATTACTTGGACGGGTCGTACCGCAAATGGTGGTCTCACTTCTGGATACGGTGTAGCATATGCAAATGGTTTATGGGTTGCGGTTGGTCAAGGCGGAAACACCATTGCAACGAGTACCGATGGAATTACTTGGACGGGTCGTACCGCAAATGGTGGTCTCACTTCTGGATACGGTGTAGCATATAATTCAATAACAACATTTCCCCCCATCTCTTCAAACACATCCAGTAACACTTACACGAAGTCGGCCATCGGCATGGACGCATCATCTGGTCTAACAAAAATGGACGGTTTCATCGACGACGTCCGTATCTTCAATTCCACATTATCCACCGGTCAAATCTCCGAACTCTATAATGGAAAGGTGGATCCAAATACACTCGTCAATCACTACACATTTGAACCAAGCTCTCTCACAGGAAATACAATGACAGGATACGCCTTTGCAAACTTCGCTTCCGGTGCTCCCGTCTATGACGCTTCCATCTCCAACATTAATTTATTTACAACTGTTGGCGAACGTGTCGGCACTGGGTGTTTGTATTTCCCTACACTCAACTACACTGGTCGCGTAAGTATTGGTCCGGTTGATTTGCGCGCGGATCCCAGCAATGCAACCATTTCAACCTGGGCGAACTTCTCGTCTCTCGACTTAGTGCCAAGAACTGTATTCTGTTTGAACCAATCCAATAAATATCTCTGTTTGACCGCGACATACCAGAATTACTCGTTCGTTTATAAAACTGATACTGTAAATCGGTTCATCAATGTTCCTGGACCCAATCTGAACACTTGGAACCATGTAGCAGTTGAGGTCAATAATGCTTCCACAAACACCTGGTCTTTCTATTTGAACGGTCAAAAAACCGTTTTTACAAGTGATTCGTCGTTCTCTCAGGCTTTGCCCGCCGTTGATTTTGGAAATGTTTATACAAACAATGCAATGGGTGTATCAGTCGATGCTTCTGCAAACCCAATGCACGGATACATCGATGACACTCGTATTTATAACAAGGGATTAACAGACGCCGAGGTACTGAATGTTTTTGACACAGATTACACATTTACGGTTGAAACCAGTCAGGGGATCGGTTTAACTACCGACATCTCTGTAACATATTTCACGCCAATTGCTTTCACTGGCAGCACAGGAACCATGGGTTCTATAGGCCCTCAAGGAGTCAGGGTTAAGGGTGAAACTGGTGCAACCGGTCAAGCTGGTCCTGCAGGTCCTATAGGACTCACTGGGCTCACTGGGCCTATAGGAAATATAGGTCCTATTGGCGATACTGGATTTCAAAGCGCACAAGGTCGAACTGGAACCACAGGTAAAACCGGTCAAACTGGTCCTACTGGAAACGGTCAGCAGGGACCTCGCGGAATAACCGGTACGATGGGTCAAACGGGTCCCACTGGTTCTACTGGTACAACTGGTCCTTTTGGGTATTTAGGTTGGAAGGGCATACCTGGCCAGACGGGTCAAACTGGACCTACTGGTCTTCAAGGTTCTACGGGTCCCACAGGTCCCGTGGGCCCATACGGCTTAACTGGATTCAGTGGTGCAACTGGTGCAACCGGATTTTCAGCAATTCAAGGTCCTCTCGGTTTTGCAGGTTCGCTCGGACCAATCGGTCCGATGGGTTCCACCATTGATTTGAGTCCCATCCCACCCAAACAGTATGCATTCCAGGACACAATGAAACATACTCGACAATTGTATTCCAAATCCATTACGTTGAATTCTTACACGGTTCCTGACACAACGGTCTATGCATCGATCCAGGGCGACAATGTGCGTTTGAACACCGATATTATCTACACGTTCGGCAAGAACAAGTTGCCCGTATATATGGCACTCACCGGCAATTCTACTACATACGGAAAATCAGTGTCTCGGTCTTTATCTACATGGTCGCCGGTAGTTGATGTGTCTTCCAGTCAGTTATCTCGGGTTATCTGGGATGGAGTCAAGTGGATAATCACCTATTTGGACTCGCACACAATTAGTCACACCTATGACCAAGTGTCATATAAACATTATGCGGTGCCAAATGAGTACGCATCCATTGCTTACAATCCGGTGTCAAACCAATATGTGGCAATTGGAAACTTGGGTATCTACAACAGTCACGATGGTGTGCATTGGACCTCGAATCCTTCCGGGACAGCGCTCATCCAGAACGCATCCAATTACCACAATGGAAAAGTGGTCTGGAACGGGGCGCTTTGGGTGGTCGCAGGAAATGGCGGGCCAAATTCGCTTTTGTATAGTGAGGACGGTGATACATGGTACAGCGGGGGTGCAAATATTTTTGATTCGGCATACGGTTCGTTTGATGTGGCATGGAACGGGTCCATTTGGGTCGCAGTGGGTGCGCCGATTACGAATCGTCACGCGATTGCCTACAGTTACACGGGCAAGTCATGGACGACAATCGGTTTGAGTAACCTAGTTATCAAGGCAAACAATCTTGCATTGTTCAATTCGAACAAACCCTTCTCGATTGAATGGGACGGCGTGGCTTTCGTAATCACCTTCAATGAACTGGTGTCCTCCGGCAACCACAATTACATTACGAGTTATGACGGATTGGTCTGGACACACGTGCAGGGTCCGATTCTCCAAAGCGCCAACATTGCGAAATGGACGGGGTCGAATTTCGTGATTGCGGGGGAAGACCCGACCAATAGCATTTTGGTGAAACAGAACGGCGGATACGCGGACTGGCATTTGGGACACAATCAGTACAATACCACCATCTACGATTTGGAGTGCAATATCGAGTATCGAAATACCATTGTGTTCGCGCGTTCTCTCTTATTATCCAACAAGAGTCATAGTCATGATGGAGGTTTGACGTGGTCGGATGCCAGTTCCAATATTGGCTCTCTCATGACAACAGTCAATAAAACGCACAATAATGGCAAGTTGTGGGTAGCGGTCGGCCAAGGTGCGAATACCATTGCGACATCAGCAGATGGAATGCAGTGGGTCGGCGGTGGCTCAGACATATTCACGACAGCAGGTTTAGATGTGTATTGGTCAAATTCTCTGTGGGTAGCCGTGGGACAAGGAACAAATACCATTGCATATTCAAACGATGGAATCTACTGGAAGGGGAACTAATAGTTCCCCTTTAACCCCTCCTTTAATTTGAAGGGCAAAGGTTATCATTATTAGGATATCTTAATAATCATAAAAAAGAGTTTTTAGAAGGGAAGGGTCATAGGGGAAACCGTAGGTTTCCCTTAATTAGTTCCCCTTATTATATATCTACTATATGTTTAGTGCAGTTTTAAATAATGGAACAACATGGGTGGCGGGCGGTTCTACGCTGAAATACAGCACAACCGGTAAATCATGGACCACTGCATCCGGACCCACCAATGTCAATTCATTGGCATGGACGGGCACCCAATGGCTTGCCGGGTGTGACGGTTCCAATAACTTATATACTAGTATTGATGCAATTACCTGGAATTTAAACACTTCTCTCCAATCTTATACAATTGTAAAGGTAGCATATGCCAACAGTACTATTTTTGTTTTGTCTGTCGGGACCATTTTATATTCTCAAGATCTGGGTTCTTGGTCTTCTCACACGGAAAGCGTCGGAGCTATTACTGGATTTACTTATACCGGCACACACTATCTTTTCTCTTCAGGAACCACTTTGATTCAGAGCCAAGATTTAACCACTTGGACCACATCTACTTTACCAAGTGTGAGCAAATCTTTAACCATTAATAATTCATCACAAGGCACGGCAACGGTGAAACCAATTGTATTGGCGTGTTCCGACAGCAGTTATAATACGCTGGGATACACTTACGACGGAATCCAATGGTATGGCACAGGCAACACAGTTCTCCAGACAAGAGCGAATCACGCGGCGTGGAACGGAACCATTTGGGTCACCGTGGGCAAATCGGTCGGCACGTGGTTTGCAATCAGTCGCGACGGAATCAATTGGCAACAGCAGTCTGATTTATTGTTTGACGAGGCATACGCCGTTGCGTGGAACGGTTCTTACTGGCTCGTTGCTGGAGAAGGTGCAACATATTCATTGGCCAAATCGACGGACGGAGTCAATTGGACTGGAATCGCGGGTTCAAAATCTTTGTTTTCGGTAAGAGCCACCGACGTTGCATGGAATGGTTTAAAATGGACCGCTTACGGTTCGCCCACTGCAGTTGCTACATCGACCGACGGAACCACTTGGACTTTATTATCCACCGTTGTAGGAGACGTAAGCAGTGTCTTAACAACTTTTTCAGTAACTTCATCAACAGGTGCGAATCCGGAATATGCGTTTGATTTGTCCGCATCCACTACTTGGACTTCTGGAACCGGATTATATGATTCGGGGACAGGGTTGTACTCTGGATCTGACCCAGCCGGTGGCGAATGGATCCAAATTGATTTAACAACAGCATATGCAGTAAAGCATTATGCGATACTTTCACCAAATGGGTTGCAGTGGGTATTCGCAGGTTCTCTCGATGGGTCCGCTTGGACAACTTTGAACTCACAAACAATGAGTTTTACCTCAACAACGACAAATCAAATATTTTTGACTACATCCAATACAACCACATACCGTTATTACAGATTCGTGTTTATAAAGGTGGTTCCCAGTTTCACAAGTGTCCAAGTAAAAGATATTGACCTTTTTTTGGTGGATGCTGGTAGAGAACTGTCCAAGTATTACAAAATTAGCAATACCAAAAAATGGATGTCATCGGTTGTTAATACCGGCTACTCTTCTCTCATGCAATATGATGGAATACCCAGTGCCTACTTGAATACGCGGTTTTTGAACACTTCCACGCCGATTTCTCTGCAGACTTCATTTTCATATGACGGAAAATACAATTTGATAACTGACTTGTCAAACGCAAATATTTATTATGCAACAGATTTTTCCAACAATATTTTTACACCTTTAAATTTGCCGAGTGTAGACAAAAAGTATTCTTCGTGTTTTAATGGAACACATTTTTTCGTGGGTGGATCCGGAACCAATTTGATTATGTATGCTCACCCAAGCAACATGTCTTCGTGGTTTCCCACTGCAAATGCAGACACAACGTTTAGTGGAGGCAAGATTTTGTCACTTGTCTCAAATTCGGGATTGGGTTTTGTATCCCCTCCAAACTCCATTTATTTGACACCTGGAGAGAAACTTTCTCTCGTTACTCCCAAATTCTATGATGAAAATATGGAGAGAAGAGGTGCAACTTTCAACTTCACCCTTAGGTGAACCTACGGTTTCCCTTAAGGGAACTCGTCGTTCCCTTATAATCCCATACTAATAAGGGAAGGGGTCATAGTGGAAACCTACGGTTTCCCCTAAAAGGGTATAAAAAAAATATTATATTATTTATAATGTTTTTTCAAGTGTTTTTGCATATAGTGGCGCACAAACTTGTAACACATAAGTGGTGCATCGAATTTTACAATACACATGGAACATGTGTAGACAATACATTGACTTTATCTGGCGTTTCTTATCCAATTTTGCGTATAGGTTCTATATTCCTTCCATTTTTTATTATTGATTTTCAGTGGTCTCCGCTTATCATTGCTTGTTTTCTAATTTATATGTCTTCATAACTTTCTCTGTCTCTGTCCTCGTAATTTTGTTTTTTTTGCTTCTTGAATACACGATTTGATCTTCTCTGCAGAGACGCCCGTTCGTTTTGAGTATTTATTGATGAAATGATTTATTAAAACCATTGTGGTAGGTTTGCTGTGCAACATCATATATTTTTGTACGCCACCAACTTCATTCATGTAGCAGAATGAGGAGGCTTGGACAACACATAAAAGTAGGGTAATCAGTAGTGCGAACATTTTGTTTTATGTTGTTTAAAAAAACAAAATAAATAAAATCAATTTTATAAGAATGAAATAATGGATCTCCCTACTATATATAAAATGTCATTTAGTGATTACATTCAATTGCGCAAACTGAAAGAGACCAAAAACATGTATCCGTATTTCAGTTCAAATAACTATGCACAACATAAAAAATTATGCGCCATTTTGGATACCACGGAAGTAGATGAATATGGTGATGTAGTACCCCAAAGTTTGTTTAAAATCCCGATTTTAGACGATATGAACAATTGCCCGCCGAATACGTTTGTTGGGAAAGTAACGACGCCAGTAATTAACTCAACCCCCAGAATGACCACTCAAAATGTGAAAACGTCGAAGCACCAAAGATTTTAAAGTAGGGAAACCGTAGGTTTCCCCTATGACCCCTTCCCTTTAGTTAGGAGGAGTGATAGGATAACTATTAGTTCCCTAATATATAATGCCCTACACAATTCGTAAAGTCCCAAGAAAAAACTGTTATTCAGTCAAGAAAGCCAAAGGAAAGAAGAGACGCACCTTATCTAAATGCACAACTTTAAAGAAAGCCAAAGCCCAAATTCGTTTGTTGAATGCAATTGACCATAACCCGAACTTTGTTCCAAGGAAGTAAGGGAACTCGTCGGTCCAGCGTGCGAAGCACGCTTCCGCCCTTATAATCCCATAATAAGGGAATAGGTCATAATGGAATAGGTCATAAAAAAATGGCATAAAGTGCCATTTATTCGTTAGTTTAAATTAATCAAATGTTAAATAATACAAGGTTTATACAAATTTTTTATTATTTTTTATTATATTTATCTTCTTAGTGCGAAGGCATCTTCTGTCAGTTTGCAGATTTTGCAGTTTTCAACACTTCGATCAAACCATCTCGCACGATTCCAGTGGCATGGATAATCAAGGTTCATGTGATTGGTCTCGCATTTTTCATTGCAATATTCTTTACCAAATTCCATCATGTTGGCAGTCCCGCAGTAGTGGCATCGTCTCAGCAATTCAAATGCCTCGGATGCGGATATATTCAATGCATTTTTGTATGTCTCTATTAAGTTTGTGTGTCGATTATCGAAAATTTCAAAATCGGAAGCTTTCTCTCTACGAGTTGGTTCGGGGTAATATGGTTTTTCATAAGCTTCTCTCAGGT
>Ga0255078_1000043_pt1 | contig 31675 bp, 55 predicted proteins | sample Colum_Atlam_RepA_FD_188462 | JGI IMG/M metagenome (GOLD analysis project Ga0255078, IMG submission 188462) | Freshwater microbial communities from Columbia River, Oregon, United States - Colum_Atlam_RepA_8h | ecosystem: Environmental > Aquatic > Freshwater > River | place: USA: Oregon... | reverse complement strand
CGGCGGGAAGAACGGCGGGAAAAAAGGAGGAAAAAACGGTGGAAAGTACGGTGGGAAATATGGTGGGGTAGCAGAGTTTGAAGGTGAAGAAGTTTGCGTGACACCATAAGTGCTGTCGGTGGTAACAGTGAAGGTGTAGGCAGTATTGGCAGTAAGACCATTTACGGTTATCGGAGATGATGAACCTGAGGCTGTTATGTTGCCCGGACTTGAAGTGACCGTATATGTGGCTATTTCTTTACCATCATAAGTTGCCGCAACGAAGGTCACATTGACCACAGCACCACTTGCTGTCGCCGAAACGCTAGTTGGAGATGTAACAAATTTTCCGCCACCAGCAATATTGCCGAATTGGTTTATCACGTTTCGCTCAAGTCACCTATCAGATACCACTCGTCTGTGCCTCGCTTGATAAGCGCAGCGGTTGCGTACCGATCCCGCAAGAAGTTGCCCGGTGTAGCACGAACAGATGTAGTACCCGGAGTACTAGCAACTACCTGTGTTTTTCCTGCACCATATTGAACAATATTAATTACTGTTCCTATCGGGAAAGGTGTAGATGCGTTTGTTGGGACGTTCACCACATTCGCTCCTGCGAGGTTCATTTCAATCAACGAGTTTTTGTCGCCTAACGCTATCACATATGGGGTGCTTGTTTTTGTGGATATTGTTACGTCAGCAACCTTGGTGAGAGAAATTGCGGCTGTAGTTGAAATGTCACTATTCGTGATAGAACCAGCGAGGTTGAGTTTTGAATAAGCAATAGCGGCGGAAGCATTAACATCAGCGTCAACTATTACACCAGAACTTATAGCAGTCACACCAGAGGAAGAGATCGTGACATCTCCCGTTACGGTCGTTGCGGTTGGAACGCCAGAACTGTTATGGACAACCACCTGAGCCGCTGTGCCACTAGCAAGTTTTGATAGCGCTATCGCCGCAGAAGCGTTGATATCTGCGTTAACAATAGTTCCGTCAACAATTTTTGCGCTAGTAACAGAGTTGTCCGCTAGTTTTGCTTCAGTTACGGCAAGGTTATTAATCTTTGCTGTGGTTACTTCGCTGTCATCCAACTGTGCGCCGATTTCTGCCCACGCATTATCGTTCCCATATAGGTACAGTTTGTTGTCGGAAAATAAGTAGCAAACACGACCTGGGCTCAAAGTCGGCTCGCCAACACCGCCAAATGATGCATCACGGGCAGCGCTGTCCGCAAAATAAGCGACAACCTGATCCATCAAATAAGTGTTTACCTGCGATGCCAATACTTGGCTACCAGCGGAAAACAAGCGAACGCCTGCACCAGCCATTTAAACCTCTGTTGCTTTCTTGAAAGTTATTTAGATTATACATCAAAAATGGGTATTTTTTATTGAGGATCAAATGTTGTAAAATTATCGTCGGGGTTCTTCATTGCTTCAACGGTCGTATTCAATCTTTAAGCGCGTATCGGCGCTCGTTGTGCCTCTACTCCTGCTCGCCCTTTTTGTCCCTTTGCCCGATACTGCACGGGCTGATTCTTTCCCTGATGCAGGTTTTGAGGATGGAACTTTCACAGGCTGGTCAAAAGGATCACAGTCTGGAACATTGGGCAACACCATTACTGGTAACGGTAGTGGAGTAACTATATTTACTGGTTCTCGGACTTTCACTCACGGTTCTAGGGGTGCTGTTGGAAGCCCGTCTAGCGAGTATTACGCACCAGCAGTTGCTTCTGGAAGTTGGACATTCTCACCCAACAACGGAACAAACGCTGTTCTGCTTCAACCCAAAGGTGAACAGACTTTTGACCAAGCCTCAAGTGCTTTGAGCCTTTCGGCTGGCTCAGTGACAGAAATTAAAAACATGCTTACATCGCAGGCGCAAGCATCAGGCAATGGCGGAGGTACACCGACGGACGCGGCATGGATAACTCGTGAGGTGCAACTGACGGCAGGCACGACCTACACAATGGCGTGGAACTATGTCGGAACCGACTATGTTCCTTACAATGATGGCTCCATAACTTCACTCGTTCCCGTGACTGTTACTGGCACTCCAGTAGTAACGGTAAACAACTATGTCAAGCAATACGCACTTCTTGGATTTACTAATCCTGGAACTGGCGACTATTCAACGAATTCTTATGGCTCTACGGGTTGGCAAACTTCAACATATCAAGTTTCTATAAGCGGTACTTATAAACTTGGTTTTGCTTCGTTCAACCTTGACGACACAGGTTTGCCTCCAGCGCTGATGGTTGATAGTGAGGCTGGTTCAACAAACCGTTGCATTTCTAGTACCTGTACATCATTTGGTGGAGTTGCATCAAATAGTGAAACTGCCCCAACCGTTCCCCCTACCACTACAACCACAACCACTGTTGCTCAAACCACTACTACCAGTAGTACAACTACCACAACTACGACTACGACTACGACCACTACGATTCCTGCCTCAACATCGCTTGAAGTTACAAGCCTCTTAGATGATGGTTCAAGCGGAACTCTTCGCTGGGCAATCAATCAAGCCAACGCAAATGCTGGTGGGATTTACGATGCCATTGACATCACCACAGAAGGGACAATCACCCTTACTTCCGACTTGCCCAATATTACGGCTGGGGTGACAATCACCGGCACGGGAATGGCTACGACAATTATTGATGGCAATAATTTGTGGCGAGCCATTTACAACAATGGCTCAAGAACAATTGTTATTGAAGACATCACATTCAAGCAAGGTAAAAATGTTTCATGGAACGGTGGGCTGATTTACAACGCCTCTGGAACAATGACGTTCAATCGTATAAAGATTTCCAATCATTCATCTTGGGCTTTCTATCAAGGCGGTGGTGGAGTAACCACATTCAATGATTCCCAATTCACCAATAATGGTTATGCAATTACCTCTGACCACGGCGGAACACCTACAGCCCTGAGCCTTACGGATACTGATTACTCAAATCGTATTTATGTCAATGGCTCTACATTTACATCAAATACTTATGGTATTCGTACCGAGCGCTTTGTCAAAATAAATAACAGCCAGTTCACAGGCAACACACAGGTTGGTGCATATTTAGGAGGGCTCAATCGTCAGCAAGTTCTAAATTCAACATTTACTTCAAACGGTGTTGGCGTGTATTTCTCTTCATGGATTCCTACTTCTTGGACCCCTGGCGCTGGCAACCAAACGGTTTCAGGCAACACATTCAATGGAAACACCACCGCTATTCAGTTTGCAAACAACTGGAGCGGCGGTGCAAACACATACAACGGAGTAAGTGCGAACTCGTTCTCAACAGCCAGTGGAAACACATTTGGCACTACTGCGCAAAACACAAACAATTTCTCGGGCTCTGGGTATGTGGAGTCCAATAACACAATCACTGCGGCTTACCTGAATCCAGTTACAAACTTGACGGCTGTTGCAAACTCGGATGGCAGTGTTGACCTTGATTGGGATGCATCAGCGGCAAGTAATTGCGTCATCTACGGATACTCAGTTAGTTTCTACGACCTAACCGTAATCGGTGGAGCACAATCAGGTGGTTGGGGAGTTTGGACTAATCAAGGAACCAACTACTCATTAAGCACCGGAATGTTCTCTGGCAGTAATCCTGTCACGACTGGATACGGACCAGTTCGTTTCGGTATCAAAGCAATGACAGGTGGATGTGCTGGGGTTGGAACTGGTAGTTGCACCTATGGTCCTGAAGTAACCGTTGATGCAACTGTTCTTGACCCGACCACTACGACTTCTACGACCAGTACGACCGTCGTTCCTGTCGTCGTGACTCCCCCAGACGGTACAACAGTGCCACTGCCGCAATACCCAGAGCCTGAAACAGAATCCACAACGGTGCCGCTTCCCGTAGAAACAGGAACTGGAACCGAATTGCCAACAGAGACAATTCCAGAATACTCAGAACCAATTGGAGTAGACCCAACAGAAACCGAAACGGTAGTAGTAGTAATTCCACCAGATGATTATACCGTCACCGATATAGAAGACAACGAGCCAATTACAACGGTCATTTTGGACAATATTCTTGAAAATACGTTCACTACCGATATTGAGGCTGACGAGGTTGGCGCTGTTCTTGACACACTCCTCGGCGCAGAACTTACCAATGCTCAGTTTGACAATGTCCTAGAAGCCGTGTTCACCGAAGATGTTTCGGCAGATGTATTCACCGAAGCACTAACGACAATGCTGGATGCAGACATCACGAGCGCACAGTTGACGGCAGTTTTGGATTCTGCGTTCTCGGAAGACACTTCTGCTGAGAACATGGTGTCTGCTTTGGAATCAATCTTTGATGGTCCGCTTAGTTCTGGCGACTTGGACACAGTTATGGCAGCCGTGTTTGACGAGGACATCTCTGTTACGGACACCATGACAGTTCTTGGGGACTTGCTTGAAACAAACCTGAGCATGTCAGAAACAGAAGCAATCTTTGACAGCGTTTTTGACGGTGACCTTTCCGATGCGGAAACCATTGAACTTATCGACGAACTCACCTCGGAGTTGTTGAACACTGTTCTTGGTGCGGTCTTTGACGAAGAAGTAAGCAACGAGGTTTTGATTGAAACCTTCACTGCTGTCTTGGGTAACGAACTAGACGCCGAGTCTGTTGGTGTCATCGTGGATGTTCTTGAGTCAGATTCAATTACAAATGATCAGGTTTCACAAGTGGTTGATTTGATTGTCAACCAAGATGGGGGCGTCTCTAGTGAACAAGCGACGGAATTGGCAACGAGCCCCAAGGTGCTTGAAAGCATTGACGGTGACCAAGCAACGGAAGTGTTCGCCGCAATCGTTGTTGCCGAGGTCTCGGAAGAAGCGGGTGCTCAAATTGCCGAGGCACTTGCGGACGCGGGAACAGATGTAAAAGAATCTTTTGAAGAAGAGATCAATGTGTTCGCTGGCGTGTTTGACACCTATGTCGCTTTGGGTTCAAATATTGATGTTGGCGATCGTAGAACGGTTATTGCTGTTGGGGCTGCTGTAGCCATAGTTGGCGCTGTTGCGGCTGTTGGAGGCTCTGGTGGAGGTTCTGGTGGCGGTTCTGGTGGCGGTGGTTCGCCTAGTTCGGGGAACAATGTCACTCGTAAGCCTGAAGAAGAAGAGATGAATGGCGAAATCGCTGGTGATGGCGTGGAGTGGATCAAACAACTTTCTGTTTTCAGGTATAATAATGGTGTTAAAATTTTAGATTGGGGTCTTTTTATGAAAAAGTTTATTTTAGGATTCATCAACCTTGGTTTCACGATTTCGGGATCTCTGGTTGTTTATCTCACACTGTCAGGCGACATCCAAACCATTGCTGGCGTGTCGTCTGTTTTGGCTTTGGCTGGAGCCCTTTACCTGCACATGAAAGAACCTGACAACAATTAATGTAATATATATTATGGTGTACAATATTTAAGTTCTTCACCATAAGATATAAAGGATTAATGATGTCAAAAGTCGCATGGGATTACATTGTCCCTGTCAAACTGCCAGCAGATCTTAAAGGCGTCACTCCGGGCGAACTGCCTGAAAAACTCTTGCGCAATGTTGAGGGCGGTGGAAAACTCCATCATCTCGCCTCCTATGCGTGGGAGGCGATGTGCTCAAAAGCGAAGTCGCAAGGCGTACAACTAAAGCCGACCAGTTCCGGCGACCTATACCGCAGTTATGAGAGCCAAAAAAAAGGTTTCCTTACCCGCTACCAACTAGAGCCAGTGGTCGGAACAAGCACAAAAACCTTTGAAGGAAAAACTTGGTACCTCAAAAAAGGTATGGCGATGCTTGCCACACCGGGTAAATCGCAGCATAACCTCGGTTTGGCTGTTGATGTTGCTAGTGCTTCAGAACCAAAGCGTCTTAATTGGTTGATTGCCAATGTCAAAGAATTTGGTTTCTCATGGGAGGTTGTCCCAAGCGAGCCATGGCATCTCCGTTATGTATGTGGAGACGAAGTACCTGCCTCGGTTATTGCTTTCCAAGGTGGATCAATTCCAACACTTTCAGTCACAGCACCTGCCCCCAAAACTGATTCCGCCGATCATAAAGGATTGCAGGAAGCATTAAAGGCTAAAGGCTTTTACAAAGGCACGATTGACGGATTGATGTCCGACGCTCTAAAAGAGGCAATCAAAGCATTCAAGGTCGCCAACAAACTTAAGGCTGATGACATTGTCGGACCTAAAGTGAAAGAGTTGCTTGGTCTCTAATGAGCCGTTACGCCTCCTCCGATCAATCACCGAAAGTTGTTGAATCACGCAACGAGGAGTTTTTGTCTTCAATTTTGATCGCTGAAGATAAACCAAAAAATACAAAAACAAAGTCAACTAAAAAGAAAACTGCGAAAGCATAAAGGGGTAGTTTTTGTATGGAAATCGTGTGGGCTTCTGCTGTTACTGGTGCGTTTGGCGTTCTGATGTTACTAATTGAAAAAGGGCGACGAGAAAATGTTCGCGATCACGGTTTCGTTAAAGACCGTTTGGATTCGTTGAAAGAAGACATCGCAGACATTGATAGCGATTTGAGTGTTATTGAGTTGAAAATAGATGGACACCTTTCAGACCATGTTTCCTCCTCTTTGAAAAAAGGTAAAAAATGAGCAAGAAACCAGCAAAAAAGCCTTCGTCTTCTGCCGTTCCACCAACCCCAAAGGTTGATAGCGGAATCAATGTTATGTACATCGGCTACAAGGGCGTAACACATACTTGCCCTTCGTGTGGAAGTTCGCGTGGAAAAGGAATGGTTCGTGAATACAAATCTGTTCTTTACTGTGGTGTTGGATGTGTGCTTTCACACAAGCGAACGAACGAAGTCCCACAATGAAAAAGGATTTAGTAGTTAATGTCCTCCTTAGAATTCTTGCTACTTTTGCCGCATCTGGTCTTGGTGTTATCGGTGCAGGAACTATCGCTGGTGTTCCGGTACTTAAGGCTGTCTTCATGGCTGGAATTGCAGGGGTTGCAGTAGTTGTAGAGGGTTTGTCTAGAGCGTTTTTAGAGGACGGAAAACTTTCAAGTTCAGAAATCAACGATGTTTTCAACAAGGTTGACAAAAAAGCGCCGAAAGCAAAGCAGAATGAAACGGCTTAGTTTTGTTCTTATATTTAGTTTTCTTCTTGCTTCTTGTGGCTACGACGGATATTACCGATACCCGTGTCAAGACCCTGAAAATTGGGGAAAGACAGAATGTGAGCCGCCAGAATGCAAGGTAGATGGCGCGTGCACAGAGACGCTGCTTGGATGGGACCCGACAGAAACAAGCGTAGAAACAATTCCGACAGAGGAGACAGTAGCGCCATGAAAAATCGTCTCACACCAGCAGAACTAGACGCACGCCTAAAGTTCGTTATTGGTTGCATGCTTGGCTTCGTACTAATGATTACAACGATCGGTGTTTTGTGGGCACTCGTATTCGTAACACAACCGATCGGTGCTCAAGCAGAAAACGACAAAATGTTCTTTGGTGTTCTTTCATCCGTAGCAACATTCATTACTGGTACTCTTGCAGGATTGATGATTTCAACAGGTCGCAATGCTGAAGACAAAGATGGAAATGGAATTCCAGATCACTTAGAGAAAACAGGAGATTGAAATGGCTGAGAGAAATGGCTGGGGAATTGTTTACCACTGTTCGGACTGTGGTGATAACAATGTAAGAATTTATGCCTTTGGTGGTGCAAGCCCAGGTTCAATGTGTGGAACATGGGGACTAAACCCCAAGCAAATACAATACGTTCATGACAACCCTGATGTAAACCACACAGCCGAAGCCCTTGAAGCATTCACGGAGTAAAAATTGAAAGTCTGGATTGACCAAGACTTATGCACAGGAGATGGTCTATGCGCAGAGATAGCCCCAGATGTTTTCCACATGATGCCAGACGGTCTTGCGTATGTGCGCGAAGGGGACAAGATTTATGCGGACGCTGTGGGGAACCCTCAAGGCGCCGCTGGTTTGGCATCTTTCGCAGACGAGCGTCTTGACGATGTGATTGAATCTGCCGAGGAATGTCCGGGAGAATGCATTTTTATTGAACCGTAATTGGTGGTAAAATAGTTAGGAAAGGTTCCCTCAGCATTTTTTGCGTGGGAGTGCTGATTCAGTTTTTTGTAGTCTAAACGAACTAGGCTTTTCTCATGGTAAATACTGATGAAGAAATCAAATGGCATAACGATGGACATACTGTTTCGCTTTCTTTAAACAAAGACAAACTAGAGATCATCGGTGTTTACTGCCCAAATAAAGAGAAGACGGATTCGTACTGCGCCCATGACGATGTCCCCTGCGTAGTTCAACATTTCTTGAACATATACGGGCTTGAATGCAATGTTGGGGTTGTTAACCCAAGCGCCGAGATGACTGTGGCGTGGGCTTTCATCGGAGACAGGCACAAAGACTTAGGTGCTTGTCAGGTTTGGATTATCCCAACCGAAGACGAGGCTTTCTCAGCGTGGATAGCGACACAAGCGGTCTAGCAATGAATCTGTATCAAAATTTTGGAATTTTAGATCTTCGTAAAATACAGTATTAGAGATTGGTCGTTATAGACATCGTTTTCATAGATGTTCACAACCTGTGTTGAAAATTCAGATATGACACCAGCGCAAACGGCTGTAGTCAGTCTTTTCTCAAATTCATCATCTTGATAAACATTCTTTTTGACGGTAATGAAAACCATCCCACCACTTTTAATACACGGCAAAAGATTGACTAGATCTTCAAACCCTAAGTGCCCTGTCGTGAAAACACCAGCACTAACCATTAAGTCATATCTGCAATCAGGGATAATCTCGTAATCTGTTTTTAAATCCGCCTTAATCAACGAACGGTAGATTTGCTTACCTGCATCGGGTCTAAGGCTCATAGAATCAACCTTCTTACCGCCTGCAATCTTTATCATTTCTATAGAAAAATCCACTCCTTCAATTATGAAGTAAGGATTTAATGCGGATAAAACTTCCCCAACCGCTCCCGCGCCACAACCTATATCAAGAATCAAAAGTTTCTTTAAAACAACCTTATCTTTAATAAAGTTGACTAGGTGGACAGGTAGTACATACCCTGTGTCTTCAATGTATTGCTGGTAACCATTAGCAGTGTCGTCGTAAAATCTTTGAAGATCAGAAGATTTCTCGTAGCCGTAAGCAGTTTGAAGACCTAAATCATTGGGGTCTTTTTTTACAGACATGTTTAATACTGGTGAATAAAGTTTACGAAGTCTTCTTCGGTTTCACCTACAGTATTTTCAAACTCAATAATCCCCATTTCTTCAAATTTTCTGCGTAGATACTTATTGTTCCCGTCAAGCAAACCGAGTTTTGAACAGTTTGGGACAATCTTTGCCAAAAGCATTTTCCTGATCATGATCTGACCGGGGTCACGCAACAGAACTGGCGTAATGTCTTTTGATGCAACACCCATGCGCTCGTAGACTTCCTGTTGAATAAGCCTGTTGTTCAAGTGAACTACCGATTGAAGGGCGAATTCTTGCCGTTCCAACATTTCGCTATCGGATAGTTCAGCATAAATGTCTTTTAGTGCAATCACACCGAAAGCGACGTGGCGTGCTTCGTCAGCCATGACACCCTTGAGAATTGATTTAAGCAATGGTTCACAGGTGATTTCTCGGAGGTAACCAAAGATGCCCAAACCCAAACATTCAATGATCAACTGCATGCCCAAATAGGTGACATCCCATCGGCTGTCTTCAATGGTTAGATCCACGAGTTGCCTGAAGTGCCAGTTTGACTGATACATTCCGCCAGTTTTATCTGTTATATATTTAGAAAATACATCTGCGTGACGAGCCTCGTCTAGAGCCTGAGTTGTGGCAAACATTTTTGAGTCAAAAGTTGGCGCTGTTTCAATAAGTTTCGCAGCACATATCATCGCCGCTTGCTCACCATGCAAGAAATTGGAAAGCATCCAGCGCCGTGTCTCCATAGGTGTGCCATCGTAGAAAGAGTCGTCTCGTGTCTGACCTAGGTCAGCGCGGTCATGAGCGATAACCCTTTCGTTGTCAACATCTATTGACCAGTCAATGTCTGCCGCAAGCCATTGGTTTCTTAGCGCCTTGTCATAGATGCGATTCAATGCGCCGTTATTGCGTTGGTAATCCCACACGAACAGGTTGTCCACATTGTTTTTTACAGAATGGAATTTCTCGGAGTCGGGGACTATCGGAGCATTGACAATTTCGTCAATGTCGGCATCGTTTACAAGGATGCTTTGGTTTTGAAAAGACTTTTTTGTTAAGGACATTATCTAATGATACCAGAGGCTAATCATCGTCTTCTACGCCCCTATCTCCGCATTCAGGGTTTTCAGGCACAGGAGTGCCGCATAGACATTTGTAATCTCGTACACCAATCACAAACATAACTATCGTTTGGTTTCTTGGAACCCGAGCACAACCCCGAGGGTTGGCTCTAGAGTTTTGTACCAGCCACCTTTTTTCATGAGCACACCCTTTGCTCCTGTCATCTCGCAAGTTCGTGCGGACAGTTGCTCATATCTATCTATTACAGGTCTGAAGTTTTCTGCATATTCTGGTCGTGATGGTTCTGCGTAATACCGCAGGGTGCCGAATTTTTGTTTTATTTGAAAGATGGTGTAGTGGGTATCAATGGAATAAAGTTCGCTGTGACAATTTGCTACTAGTTCAAACCATCCGTCTTCGCATTCAATTTCTTGGTGCCATCCTTTGGCGAAACTTTTTAAGATATTTTGTTTCATGGCAGTGATATCAATGTCTGCCGAACCCTCTTCTTCGTTGTGGTTCCATGAGTTTGGGGTTTGCTGTGCTATTCCGCGAAAAAACTTTTCAATGAGTTTGAACATATTCTTTACATTTCCGTGACAATGACCATGTGATCATCGTAGATGTATTGGTTTTCTGGTGGCATTTTATCTACAACCAACATCCGCAATAACCATCTGTCGGTGCCGTCGTACCGGGCGGTAAAAGATTTTCTTCCATGGACTAGTTTGCTGTTGTCCAATATGAGGACATCACCTGTTCGCAGGATGATCTCCTTAGTGTTCTCTTTGATCGCTTCAAGCAATTTGTCCAACGCTTCTTGTGCTTGAAAGGTTTTGCCTCGCATGAAGTACTCGTCAAAACAGATAGATAAACCATTTGGTGTTTCTGTCAGGATAGGTAAAAGTATATTTTTGTTCGGTTCTCCGTGGGTGCGGAAACTTTCATCAATTGCGGTTACGAACAATGGCTCTTTTAAGTAAAAGACTGTTTCTTCATCTAGCGATTTAACAATGTCATCAACTAGTGCGTAAGTTGTTGCCGCATTTAGGTCTTCTCGTAGACACATGAGGATCACATATGAAGGGGCGTAAGGATGAAAGGCTGATTCTGTGTGAAGTTCTAGGTCTATCTTGGATGAAGAGGAGATTTGGGTGGACTCTGTCTTTTGTATAGGGAATATATGTTGGACGAGTCGCCCTTCTTGTTCTTGTTTGTATGCGGTTGGTAGACCCCATTTGTATGCGATTCGTTTTAGCGCTTCGTGTGCGTGTTTTATTTCTGGAACTTGGTCTAAGGACATGGGGGTAGCAGGTATTTCCCCTATATCTATGCCTTTAAATAGTGTCCAACTCATGGTGATATCACTGTAGACGAAGGTAGCGCTTCAAAAAGCGTGCGTATTAGTCTGCGAAGGTCGGGGTGATATACAGCGTTATTTAGGTTTATACGATATTCGTAGCGACCTTTGACTTTTGTTCTTGCTACTAGCCCATTCTTACTCAATAAAGATATGGCTTTAATAATTGAAGTATTCGTTACACCCAATGTAGTGGCTAATTCGCGGACAGTTAAACCCGGTGTTTGGATCAGATACAGCAGAACTCTGCCGGGTGGGGTCAATAGGTTGACATTGCTTTTGGGCGTGTAGGCGATGATGTTCTGTTCGTCTAGTTCTTCAAGGATTGATTCAACGATTTCTTTTGCGGAAAGGTTTTTCGCTTGAGCGTTTTTAACTACTCGTTCTAGTGGTCCGCGTATTGCATGATCTCTTCTGTTGTCATGATTGGACGCCATTTTGTCAGATTATCACAGTGATATCACGAGTGTTTCTTTTGAAAAAGCATTTATGTTTTAATTCTTTACTTTTGTATTTGTTCCCGCTGAATAACAGTGCTTGACAAAAGAAGAATAGTGTAGAAATATGTCATACTAGAAAGACAGGAGAACACATGGCTAGTCAAGAGAAGTCCAAAAGCAACCTGCTCGGCACGCTCGCACAGTTATCCAAAACAGTAAGCGCACCATGCCCAATAGGCAAAATACACAAGCAACTAGAGCCCGAAACACAAGTAGCGCTCATCAACGCACTTCAATCACCTGCATCAAACTCTGCAATTCACAGAGCACTCATAGATGAAGGTTTCTCAATATCCCGAACAACCATCAATCAAAAGCGTGAATGTTTCCGTCAAGAAGGACACACAGCATGTTTCTGTTTCCCTAACAATTTAGGAGCAAGCAAATGAGCAACCTCGGAAGCAAACTCAACGACATCTCCCATGATGCGAACGGCAACCCGAAAGGCGAAACCGCTTGGGCAGAAATCGGCTTAGACGGCGGAGAGTTATCCACAGGGGCAATGCCCACAGAAATGGGTGGAGACTGGAATGCGGTACTCCGAGGATTCGGTTTAGATCCAGACATCTTTGAGATAGTTGACGACACAGTCCGAATGTCCAAATGGCAGTCATCCAAAAGGCTAGAGAATGGTGACCGCGATATCATCTGGCTTTACTCATATAAAGCACGCTTTAAACGCAAAAACCTAACCGCTTTACCTGATACCGAGATAGACAACATACGAACATATGTTCAAAAATGGAAGTCTGTCCCCAAAACCACTGCACCGATATCATCAGAAAAAGGTTCAACCCTTGTGGTCTGTTGGGCGGATCAGCAGTTAGGCAAATCCGCTGGTGGCGGAACCGATGCCACAGTTGAAAGAATCATAGATAGTTATCAGGCAACGATTCAGCGGGTTAAAGACCTTCGTAAGATCGGGCGCAATATTGAGAAGATTGCGATCGTCAACATGGGAGACCCTGTTGAAGGATGCGACGGGAACTATGCCAGCCAACTATTCACGGTGGAACTCACCCAACGTCAGCAACTTCTGTTGGCTATTGACCTTTGGGCGCAAGGAATCCGACAGTTATCTCCTTTAGCGGAAGAGGCAGAGTTCATCAGTGTTCTTTGTAACCATGGCGAATGGATGCGTAGAGGCGGTAAAGCCGTAACGAGCGACTCCGATAACGCAGGCGGTTTCCTCACCGATGCTGTCAAACGGGTATTAGACGGCAGACCTGAGACAGATAAACTTAAATGGAATATTCCCCATGATGAGATGATCACCACATCAGTCCTGTCGGGTGTCAAAGTGGCGTTCACTCACGGACACAAGATCAGTGGCAAAGAAGTGGAATGGCTACGCGGGCAGTCAATCAAGATCCTCCGTGAAGAAGGACGCGAACCCGATATTTGGGTTACAGCCCACAAACATCACCTCCAAGTCCAAGACTTCGGACCCTGGTACCGTTTCCAATGCCCATCAAATGACGGTGGCTCCAAATGGTATACGGATATGAGTGGTAACTGGTCTACACCGGGAACACTTACTTTCCTTGTAGGCAACCATGACCCTAAGGGTTGGTCAGATATGGCTGTTCTCTGATCCGCAGCGGCGCGTCAGATAAACCTAAACGACAAGGAACTTTGATATGACATTCACACCAAACTATGTGAGAGACGACATCCAAACATATTTAGAAGCAACAGACCAAACTGCTTTACTTATGGACGGCTTTGAACATGCTCTTATAGGTTTCTCCCAACGGATCAACGAACCCCTATTAGCGGTCTACAACCATGAACTCATGATCAAAACCCTTATAGAGCGTGACGGTATGACTTTTGAGGAAGCGGACGAATACATAGAGTTCAACTGCATTGGGGCATGGGTCGGCGAACAAACCCCCATCATAGTTAAACCTGTAGCGATGTAACTATGACAACGATCGTAGGGATACAAGGGGACGGATACTGTCTGATCGCAGGGGACACCCGTATTACTTCTGTGGATAGCAACGGTGTCGGATATCAGGTGAACACTCTAAAACCTGAAACATCCAAGATAGCGGTAAACGGCAAATATCTTATCGGTACAGCAGGAGACCTAAGAGCAATCAACCTGTTAACCCACACTCTCACACCACCAGTATGCCCACCCACCCTAAGAGGCAAAAAACTTGATGAGTTCATCACAAACAAACTCATCCCCGCAATCCGAACCATGTTTGAACAAAACGGGTACACAACAAACGAATCAAACACCAACAGCAACAAAGCCGAACATGACTCCGAAATGCTTATAGCAGTCAACCAAACCATCTACCTAGTAGACGGCGACTACTCATGGTTCACAGACACCACAGGAATCTACGCCCTCGGCACAGGATCAGCCTATGCACTCGGAGCCCTACACAACATGCCACCCGCCAAAAACCCTGCCCAAGCCAAAAAACATGCCATCAAAGCATTAGCCACAGCATCCAAATACGACCCCAACACAGGCAACCCATACCACACCCATATCCAACAAACACAACAAAAAACGGATAAACCTAAATGAAACAACAACACCACAACCCCAAAGACGATACACAAACAAAACGCTGGCAAAACCAAGCAGCCTGCCGCGGAAAAACAAACCTCATGTTCCCCCAACACCACAAAGACATCACCTACATCCTCACCGCAAGAGACATATGCGCACACTGCACCGTCCGACCACAATGCCTCAAAGAAGCCTTGGAATACCACCCCATAGACATGCACGGAGTATGGGCAGGCTTAACAAGCAGACAACTAGCCGCAGAACAAAAACGCCAAGGCATCAAACCAAAACGCCCATCCATCTCCCAAATGTGGGATCTATCTTAAACACACCCCACACACATCACAAAAAGTAGACCCCAAAACCTCAACAGGCTTCTTATCACAAGACGGCAAACCACAAGGCTCCAACCTTCTCTCACCCCGCAAATAAGCCACAACCCCAGACAAAGAATCAACAGGATCCGAAACCTCCAACAAAGCCCGACCCTCCGCATCACGAACACCATTCACAAGCAACAAACCAACAAGTTTCTGAAACGAAACACCCGAACCCTCAGCCAAATCCACCAAACCATTCTTCAACCACCCAGGAATCGGAACCGTCACATACACCGAATCCCCATCACGAGCACGCCTAGAACTAAACCCCATCAACACCACCCCAATCCCGAACCACCAACATCCCCAAATACTCACCAATAGACAAATCAAAAGCATCCGCCTGATCAACCATCAAATTCTTGATGTCTGCGTCAATTTTTATGGTTAGGGTTGTTTTTGTATTTGCTTGGGCGCGGTGTGGTGGGCGTCCGTGTCGTTTTTTCATTTGTGTTTCTTTCCGGCTGGTGGGTGTTTGGCATTTTTGCGGGCGATTACCATGCCGAGGAGGATTCCGTGTGTGAGTCCTATGATGATGCCGTATATGTATTGGAGCATTATGTTATGCCTTTGTTATATGTTGGTTGTATGTTTCTGTGAAGTGTGTTCTGTCTGCGCCTGTGGATAGGGAGAGTCCGACTATTCGGATTACTTGTTTAAGTTTTTCTGTGATGTGTGTGTCGGGTTGGGCTGTCCCTGAGTTGACGGTGTCTCGGATGTGGCAGTACATGTTCCATGCTTGAGCGGCTGTGGGTTCTGCATTAGGTTGGGTTTGTTGCCAGTGTTCATATACGGATCCTGGGGTGGGCAGGTAGCGTTCTGTTCTGTTTAGTTTAACTAGGACGGGTTCTAGTTCTTCGTATGGGCAGTCCTGTAGTACGAGGTGCCATGCCCTGTAAACAAGTTTCTTTTGATCAGGGTCATTGGATGGCTCTTTGTTCCACAGTGTGTATGCGAGATCCACCAGTTTCGTTGTATCGGTTTTACTGCTCATCTAGGAACTCCTGACGCGCATCACGCTTCTCTGTCCGTTGTATGAAACCTTCTATCTTGTCAGCATCACGGAATATCAAATCTATACCGTTATATTTTTTCTGTTGCGGGTTGTCGCCCATATGGAACGGGGAGGATGCACAGCCATCTATGGCGCGACAGGATGCTTCTATGCCGTAGTCGTGGATGGATGCGGCGATCTTGACTTTGCGGTCGTGATCTAGGACGGCACGGGTGGAGCCCATTGTTTGGATCCAGTAGTCCCATACGATCTGTACTGCGTGGTCGGAGATCCCTTTGGCTTTGGCGTTCCGTTGTTTGGTGGAGATCCGTGGACGTTTCTGTTTAGGTTTATCTGACTTGTTTACGCCACCGTTCGGATTGGGAAACATCTCATCAATCATCAGACAAACCCTACACCCTTTTACTTAAAAGGTCAACACAAGTTGCCAAAATCAATAACTATCTTTCCCCGGCCGGACCAGTTAGAGGAAGTTATATCTGTGGTAGCAACGTTGATGAAAAAGAAGAGGAAGAAACACCAGTTAGTTAAAAACTTTGGAGAGTGTGAGAACCTTTACCAAATCTTTTTTGGGGCGCGTGCAGCCGAAACAGGATCCGCGATTTTGTGTAATCGCAGATTAAGATTTGATTATTGATCGCGCGCGAAAGGTTGTATACGCCACCGTGCATCTTTGATGCTTATCTGCGCTTACTATTTTATTCGTCGCAGTCCCGTGTGTGGTTGTAAAAGATAGCAGACCAACAGCCCCGCCACACGCACGTTTGAAAAGAAAACCACTAGTAACGTCGTATTGTGTTCGCAAGTCCCGCCTACCCGTGAGTAACCACAACATGTTGTGGGCGCGGAACGCGGAGCGGGGCTATCCCTCTTTCTGCACGACAGTGCATGCGGGGCTGATAACTGTTGCTAGGCTAAAAGTTATCGGCGGGGCTATGAAGACCCCCATCTGAAGGACTCGTCGTAGTAGCGGGGCTGGGTTGTGAACTTAACGTCGGGTTGAGTTGCACAGCCCGCCCGTTACTTATCTAATAATCTCAGTTCAGGTTTTTTGTAGGTTGGGTGGTTACGCATTGATTGCGTGAGGTGGTTGTTTCCGCCACCGTTCAGTTTGGATAACTTCTTTTTGGTTTTAGAACGGTTCTTCGGTTCCATCTTGATCCTCTTCTTCTGCTAATTGTTCAAATGCCATCAGAATGGTAAATGCTTCTGATCTTCGGATGATCGCGTTGCTGGTCATTATCGGCCAGTCTTTGATTGGTGTCGCGAAACCTTCAAAGTGTTCTTGCATTCCTTCTTCTGTTCCACAGTCCGAACATACTTCAATGGGTTTGTGTGCGTCTTGTCCTCGTGTGAGTCGTGAAATCGCCCCCATGTACTGTCCGTGATGCGCGTTTGATGGGATTAGCCCCTCGCATCGCGGGCAGATGCCCATGTCAATTTGCTTTGAGTGGATTTTGTTCCAAGGTCTCATTTTGTTCTCGTTTCTTCTAGTGGTATATGTGGTTCTTTTTTGTCTTGCCATCCGCAGGTTTCTTCAAACCATTTGTCCATCCACGATGTTCGTGATGAATAGTTTACTTCTGTTATTTCCCATCCACAGTATTTACAGGTTCTCATGTTTGTATCCGCCACCGTTCAGTTTGGAATAGGGGTTTGTTCGTAAACCATGTATTCCCCGTCGTTGTTGACCGCGATGCCTGTCACCCAACTGTTGCGGTGCTCTGATCCTGTCGCGCTGTACGGGTCGTCGCCGATCATGATGCGTGTTTTGTATACCGCGTTAGACATCGCCTCGTTCTCGTTTGGTGCTTCAACATCTGTTGTAACCATTGTTGTAACGCGATACTTTGCCATTACTTGTCCTCCATGTACTTTTCTACTGCCTTGAGACCCGTGCTGATGAGAAGGGAGATCGGTAGGAACGCTGACGCGTGATTACCGTAGGTGTCGCCGTTCTTCTCAATGGACTCTGCGATCAGTCTTTCTATGACATCGCTGTTGAATGCCACATAAACATCTGTGTCGCTGATCCCGTACACCAACGGTTCTAGTCCGTCTTTCTCTGTGAACACCTCTGATGGTGCTGTAAGGAATGTGACAGTGGTTCCGTCTTCATGTTGCATTCGCATCATTACATCGTCGCTGTCTTCATCTAAAAATTCAAAATCACTCATTTGCTTTCTTTCTGATGGCGTATACGCCACCGTTCAATTTGGATAAAGCCACTTCGTTTAGAAGTGGTAGTCCACGATCACGATCCACTGTGAGTCAGGGTCTTTCTCTAGTCGCTTGTTCATCCATACAGGATCGGGTGTCCACTCCACTGTGTCATAGAACATGGTGTCTGCTGAGTACTCCCTGTTGAGTACCTTGAATGCTTTCGTGACTCTGAAGACCGCGAGACTTTCTTTCATACGGTTATCTTTTTCTTCGTCGGTCATATCAACATATGGTTTGTCCCCAATGTACGAGAAGTCGTATTTTTGTTCAGTGAGAATGTCTTTCAGTGACACCTCGCCGTACTCCGCCACAACTTTGTCTACGGTCTCTTGCGTCCATTTGCACGCAACCTCTACAAGTGTGGTGAAACTCTCAGGGTCTTGTTTATAGTTCGTCGCAACTTTCATGTCTTGAACACGATCGTCCTCCACGATTGAACACCAATCTGACCACTCTTGCTTCTCTGCGAAGTCCAATGCGATCGCTTTCGCTTCTTGTTCGTTATCTGCTTCTACTGCTAATCGGTGATATGTGTGCATTATGTTCTCCTTAGAATTGTCGTGAGTTCACAGGGTCGCCCTGTGAGAATGTGAGTGCTGTGTAACCATCTTCTGACGGTGTATGAAACCCGTCAATGTTGTAATACCAACCGTCTAGGTCGCCTATAACGATCTGAGTGCTCTCCTCAAGACCTTCTAACGCCTTCATTAGTTGCCCAACGGTAAGAATGCCCCCTGATGTTTCATTGAAGTCGTATGTCCCTAATCGCATTAGATGTTCCTCCCCATGATGTCGCTTGCGTAGTTACGGATACCCGATACGAGTTCTTCGCTGTAAACATTCCACAAGTAATCGGACGAGAGGATGTATTGACCCAATTCGTTTAGTTGCTCATCTGTGAGGTCTTTTGCGAACTTGTATTCGTCGCTTGCGTAACCGCTGTCTAAACGATCGGTGATTTCTTCACGCAACGCTTTCACGCTGAATGCGATTGAGTTCGCATGGGTGAGATCGTTGTCGGTGTATCGGTCTAGTGATACTCCGTACTTTTCGCCAAGTTCACACGCCGTGCTGTCGTTTCCGCCCTCTTGCCATTCGTGCAAGAGTGCGAGACCTGCCTCGTCCAATGTTTCCGTGTTCATGAGTACTGTGCCTGCGAGATCGCAGACCGTACCGTCCATAGTGTTGATTAGGAATTGTCCCATTTTTAGTAATCCATTTCTAGTAGGTGTATTTATTGTAGCGGTTACAAAAACATTTTGCAACCTTCAGCGGTTGGGTTTTTACACCCGAACCGCCCTACTAAGGATTTGTGCCTCAATCTCTTTTACAGGACGAGGACTCCAATGACAGTCACGCTCTACCGCAGGAACACCGCCAAAGACGGTCACTGCTTCTAGTTCGCTGTACGAGAAGTACCCGTACTCCATCTCAAACCCGTCTACGAGACCCCAAAAGGTGTCTTCGCCGTCAAACTCAATCGCATACCAAGTCCACTGTGAATACGGTGAGAAGAACTTGACCATTGCGATCGCTTCCTTTTCAGGGTGCTTCTCGCTGTTGTAGAGAGGTGGGAGAGTGTCCCTGATCTCTTGGGTCAAGAGTAAGTGCCTGCGTGCTGATCGTTGGGTTTCCATTATTTGATCTCCTTGTAGTTTCCGTTTTTGGTTTCTTTTAGGTTTGTATAGATGATTACTTGTCCCTCGTTGTCTGTATCCATGTCACAACTTGGGATAAGTTTTTCTAACTTTTTGCGTAACTTTTCACCGTCAATGGTTTTCATTAGTCTTCGTCCTCTTCGTTTAGTGACACCAATAGTTCTAATGCGTTGTTGCCCGCAGTAAGTAATGCTTCTTCTAGGTCGTTGTAGATAACTTCTAGTAGTTCTTTGCATTGCTTTTCGCTTAGGTTGGGTCGTTCAATCTGAACATCTTTCCAACTGTATTCAACAATTACATTGTCCATTACTTCTCCTCGCAATCGTGTCCGTACCAATAATCATTTGCCTGATCTTCGTCGCGCATATCAAATACGCGATCGCACTCTGCACATTTCGCTTTCATTACTTGCTCCCGTCTGTTTCAACATGAAGTGTTAGGTCTGACAATTTGTCGTACCACATATCCGCCCACTTCTTCTCATCTGCGAGACCGTACAATTCGCCCTCTAACTCTTGCTTTTGTACGATCCAAACCAATGTTGCGATCCGTGCAAGTGCCACGCTCAAATCTGCGTACACTTCTTCCCACGCATTCGCAACATAGTCGCCCCAAAGGACGAGGAAGTTGTTATCTTCCTGCTTTACGAGATGGATTTCCACCGTGTCTGTTTTGTGTGACATCAAAACATTGTCTGTGTCTTCTAGTAGTAGTGACATTACTTTGCCTCCGTTGTTCCGTTGTAGTAATCCTGCTCTGCCTGCTCTGCGTCCATCTGCTTTCCACGCAACTCCATCAACCAAGTGCTGACCTTGTACGCCACTTCATCCAATGATCCATTGAATGGGTACTTGTCGCAGAAGTCGTCGCTTGTTCCGCAATCGTTCGCTTGCGCGAAATCTACGATCGTGTTGATCGCAACGGTCAAGTTGCCGACCGCTACTTGAAGTGTGTGTAGTTGGTGCTTATCCAACTTGCCTGCTTCAACTTTGTATGTTTCCACTTTTTGCTCCTTGTTTAGTAGGTTTAGTTTCGGGTCGCCCCTTACCCATAATTATAGGTAAGGGGTGTAACACGGTTATTTGTTTATGCTGACACCAACGGTGCGAACTTGAACTTCTACAAAGTACTTCTTGTAGGTCTCTGCCTTTGCGAACGCCTGACGCTCGCCTAGTACTCCATCAAATATCACCCATTCAGTAGGGTGCATTCGGAAGTCCCCATGAAAGATCGGGTCACTGTAGTCCTTCGGACAATGTGCCAAAACTATGTATCGTGGGTAGTTGCTCATATTTGCTCCTTATGTTTAGTAGTTACTTCTTATACGCACACACCGCTAAATGTGTGACTTGCCCTTCCCCTAAAGAATAGAGGAAGGGTGTAACACGGTTGTTTAGACCGAAACGATACTCAATGCCTCTTTGCATTGAACTTCAATCGCTTCAAGTGTTTCTGTGACCTGCTCGTACATTGCGTCGTAGTCTTCGTCGTCCACGCCATTCATGCTCGGGTATTCGCCCTCAATGTCTGCAATGATCTCGCTGTTACGGAATGCGTAACCGCCACAGAACGCCATACCGCCCTCCTCGTAAGAGAGAACGAAGTCAAGTGTTGGGAATTGCTTAGACACCCTGCGGATACCTTCGCCGATCGGAGACCACGCTGACATGAAAGTCATGTTCAATTCTGTTGGTGTGATCGTTCCGAACACGCCGTCAAAATCTGACCACTTAGAACCGTAGTTCGCACAATTCCAATCGTACCAATCTGCGTGTCCGTACTTCGCTTTATTCGCCTTCTGCATTTCCTCCATCTGCTTTTGCTTTTCGCTTTCACCGAAAGAACCTTTTGGTGTTTCACGAAGTTCAATCGGTGTTGGTAACAGATTGTCAAGAATGCTGAATTGGTTGTATGACTCACGATCATCACCTTGAATGATCGCTTCATGGAAACGCTTGATTTCTTTTTCGTCACCCGAAACGGTGAGGTTGTTAGTGCAATAGTTTGGCATTACTTCTCCTTGTTTAGTTAGGTTTATTTGCTTGCCCAATCAGTATGCCTCATGGGTGTAACACAGTTATTTTTTAGTAGGGATTTTTTATTACTCTCACATTATATAGAAGACAAAAACAAAAAGCAAGTATCGGATCAAAAGGCGTAGAGCGATATTTAGTGCGATATTTAGTGCTAAATCTAGATCAGATCACACACCCCGAAGTCCCCGATCCCTGTTGGGGTTTATATACGCCACCGTTCGGTTTAGATGCGAACAAACAACTCATGCTAAATAACAATCGTTGCAAACTAGACAGCCCCGCATCCCAACAGCCAAACCCGACAGCCCCGCCACTCGCGCGGAAGCGCGGGACTAATGCTCGCGAACAACTGTTCGCTCAACTACTATCGGGACTATGACAATCTCCCGAACAGACAGATGGCAATATCGTTTCAATGCGCTCGTGCAGTTCACCAACAGGACAGGTTCGTCGCTTGTTCCTGCCACACAGGTTGAAGTGTATGAGGGGAAGAATGTTGCGCTTGGTGCGTGGGTCGCATACAACCGTCAGCAATACCGTGCAGGAGAACTACCGATCGTGCGACAACAAGCGTTAGAACAACTCGCAGGTTGGCATTGGGAGAAACAGAAACCTGGCAGACGCTACGACAAGAAGCGAGACGCAGAGATCGCACAGCGTTACAAGAGTGGTGAGCGTGTCGGACTGATCGCAGATAGTTTCAATCTTTCACGGCAACGAGTTCACCAAATACTCAAGAAGGTTTCAACACCGAATGTCTGATTTCAGTAACCACGATAGGCGTGACGCTTGGAAGAAGATGAGCGAGTGGTCTCACAGTATCCCTGATGAGGAACTCAACGATCTATTCACAGATCAAGATGAGTGGGACGAGTGGGCAGAGGCAGATCTACTTACAACAACGCGAGGACAAAAGATGCAAAAGTTTATTGCAGGTTTATTCGGGCTCGCAATGATCGGAACAATTTTTTCTGTATCTGCATACCAACTTGCAAAAGTGTTAGGTGTAGATAACTTCACTTTCCGAGACGCTGTTGTTGTGACCGTATGTTTATCTGTGATTCGTTACACGGACGCAGGAGTGATGAAACAGATCCGATAAACACATCAGGACGCACCCTTGCGAGTGCGCCCTGAGCGGAGAAGCGAAAGGTGAAAGGAGAAGTCCTTTCGTTCCTCTAGCGGTAAAGAATAACATACGAGTTATATGTCATTCTGAAGCGATCAGGTTTTACCCCAATCGCTTTCCATTTAGTTGTTGATAGGTCTGTTGCCACATTCTTGGATACCAACGCTGTGGTTTCTTTCCAACCGAGAGTTGCTTCAAGAGTGCAAGTCCTTCAGTCACATTGTGTGCCATAAACACTTTGTGCTTCAAGACTTCTTTTATGCAGTCCATTGCAAGAATGTCGTGGTATCCACCGTACGCACCACCTGTTCCAAGTCCGTGAACTTGACCGTCAGTAATCCATACGATCGGAGTTGATGAACGCTTGCGCTGTTTGATTGCCCAACGAATTGCTTCGCCGTCTACGCCGTTGCCACCGTTCCGTTCAGGAAGTTTGTCTACCATTTTCCCGTCTTTCGCAAGAATGAGAAGGTTTGGTTTGACATTGCTTCGGTCTGCCGAATAAACCGCAACCGTGCAACCTGGACTTGCTTCCGTGAGATCAAGAATGTTTTTGTTGTTGAGAGACATTGAACCTGAACCGTCAATCAAGACGATACCGCCGTTGCCTTTCTTATATCTGTCAAACACTCGCTTCTCGGGGTCTGCAAGTGCATTGCCGATTCTGCGAGGATTGCGCCCCATGTTGCTCGCAACACGCTTGCGACCGAGACCGCCGTGTGCTTTGCGTGTGAGTGGAAGATCACCAACAATAAGTTTTCCCCAAGTCGGTACTGCACCGCTACCTCGCCTTGTCGGTTCGGTCGGTTTTACTTTCTTTGGGTCTGCTTTCGGTTGCTGTGGTTTATCCGTTGCACCGTTGCCGTTCTTGGTATCTTTCTTTGCGTTGCCTTCTTGCTTCGCTTCGTTCTCTTGCTTCGCTTCGCTTTCACCGTCTTCGTTTTCGTTTTCATCAACGGGTGGGTTTGCCAAACGATCAATCCATTCTGCGATTCGCTCTGTGTGTGCGAACCCCATTGGTGCGAGACCTGTGCGCTCATCTACTTCGGTTGAACCGAGAGTGCCTGTCTTGTGTGCCTTGACGAACTCCTTCTCCACTGCTTTCACAATGTCTCGGAGTGTTGTCCCCCATGCACGATTTACTCTGCGTACACCTGTGAGGAAGTCTTTGCCACCACCACAAACCGAGTAACCGACTGCTGTATAAACCGCACTCGTCCAATCGCCTTGCTCTGCGACACGCATACCTGTAGTGAGTTCGCTTCCGTCTGCCAAGAGATCAACATCAAACCCTGCTTTCTTGATGAGGAAGTTCACACGAACTTCTTCAACAACGATCAGTGCGTTCTCTGTTGCGATCTTGCGTTCAATCCACTTCGGGAAGTCGTCCGCAGGTGAGAACCGTGCGTGTGCCATTTCATGCGCACGAATTACACGATCAACTTGTTCGTCACCAACAGGAACAACCATGTGCTTTGTAACAACATTGGTCATTGGTTTGCCACGAACAGGTGCGCAAGTGTCTACTTGCCATGCGCCCGAGTCTTTATCTTTGCGCCCCAACATTTCGGGGAGTGGTCTAATTTCTGTCTTTTGCATATTTCCAACTTTCGTTTCTAGGTTTATGTCTCTTGCTTAGGGAGACTTGCTTACACCCCCACCTTACGGCAGGGGTGTAACGGGGTTATTAGACCGCAACCTTGTTGATTGCGATTGCGTCTAGGACGCTTTCTGCCTGCTTGCCGAACACCATTCGTGCGCTGTCTGCGTCACCAAGTGTCTTTCGCAGTTGGTCAAACGCATAGAAGGTGCGGAGTGAGATTCTGCGCTCACCTGCGTCTGCCATGCGAACCGCATACTCACGGAGATCTGCCGACAACTTCTTGAGTGCGTCAGGGTGAGGTTGGTTGATACGAATTGCAACAGGGAAACGGTCTTTCAACGCTTCAGGAAGTTCTTCCATTGTTTCAATGTTGGTGGTCATGACAACGCTGAACCCGTCTTTTGGTGTGATCGTCCGATTGTTTTCAGGACTTTCCCACTTTGCTGATTCAGGTGAGTCAGTGAATGCGAGGAGTGTTGCGAACACATCTGCGCCTGCTTTGTCAATCTCGTCAATAACGAGACGACCGCCACGCAAACCGTCACCCTTCCACGCTGACACTGCTTTGCCGTCTACCCATGACCAACCGCCTTCGCCGTTCATCTTGTAGTGACCTTCAACTTGCGCATTGGACATATCCTCTGTGCAGATAAGTCGGAATGCACCTGCTGTGACATCACCGTAGTTGAGACCTGCGAAAGTCTTACCTGTTCCTGGGGGACCGAATAAGATCAAACGGTCTACGCCTGCTTTGAGTGCGTTCTCAACATCTTTCCAACACTGTGGAAGATCGTTGCGCACCTTTCCTTCTAGTGCTTGCTGTTCCATTACTTTCCTTCTTTCTCCGAAGTTCGTTCGGACTAGTTTGCTTATTTCTAGGTTTATTTCCTTACACCCCCAACATTACATTGGGGGTGTAACAGGGTTTAGTTACGCTACTTGCGCCTCTGCTGTTGCCTTGCTGTCGGACTTTGCGCCCTTGAGTTCGGTAACACGGATTTGCTCGTATGCCGTGATCGTGGTTACTGCGTCTGCGACATCTGCTTTGATTACGCCGACTTCCACTGCTGACTTGAACTTCTTACCGTCCACTGCGGACTTGGTAACAGTCTTGAACACCTTGTCGGAAACGAGATCCTTCAAGATTTCAACGCTGTATGAAGGACGCTCGCCTTTTACGACTGCAACCTTTACACCGTCTACGACTGCGTAGTCCACGCCTTCTTTTGCGAGTTCCAACTTGAAACTTGCTTCTGCTTGTGCGAGTTCTTGCTGTGCGATCTCTAATGCTTCACGCTTCGCAAGTACTGCCTTTGCTGTTGAGGTGGTTAGTGCCATTTGATTTTCTCCTTATGTCTAGGTTTATTTGCTTCTTGCCACCACTGTATATCAGGGGTGTAACACGGTTATTCGTACTGACTTTCTATCTATGATAGATAGTCTAGTACCTGTTTTTGGACTTGTCAAGTCTTATGCGAGAAACCTCGCAATCCCTGCGTCCGTAAGGTCGTCCCCGATCTGACGCTTTGCGTCTAGGTCGTTCAGGTACTCGCTGACGATCTCGCAGATTTCATCACATTGGTTCTGAATCGCTTCGTGACGCTCACGCTCATCTGCGTCCTCTAAAGGGTTCATCACCATTGCGTGTGATCTGAACGCCTGTGCGAACAACGCTTGCTCAATGCGCTCTAGTTGTTCTTCTGTGAATGTTGTGATCTTCACTTCTTGCTCCTTGTTTGTTGGTGTACCTGTAATACGCACAGTGACACGAAATGTGTGACGATCTTTTTTGGGACAGAGTCCAAAAGAGGTTGTGAATAACTCGTTGAGGTTTATATACGCCACCGTTCAGGTTGGGAGACAACAGTTCGGATCGCCGATCCCCGTGCGCCTGCGCCCGAGAGCCCCGCGCTACAAGCATCTTCTCGGACAGCCCCGCGCCACATCCTTGATGGCGGGGCTACGACGAACTTTCCATCAAACCTTCTACACGTTTACGCTTTGGTGAGGAGATGCTCGCTTAGTTTATTCGTTCAAGTTCATACGAGTACTTTGTAACACCCATTTATTATTCTGTATTTATGACTTACATATTTGAGGAGCGTGAGGCGCAAGTGCGACTTCACCATAACGGCGAGTGGGTGGGATATGTCTCATACGACATTGACCTCATGGAAACCGACTACATCACTATTGGGTGGGTCAAATCACTCGTTGAAGGCAAGGGATACGCACGGATACTCATGGAGTGGTTGTACAACCGATACCCCGAACACACGATTGATTGGGGAGAATGTTTACACCCTGCGTCATTGGCGTTAGCAGAGGACTTCTACTCTCGGTACTACGACCGCACCGCATACTTAGAACCTATGGAAATATCTTAGAAACATCATCACACTTTATATGACAGTGTGCGTTATATGTATGTAGGCAACAACGCCTACCAAACAGTCAGGAGACGCAGTTGGAAATCAACTACGGAGCAATAATGGAAATGACCCGAGCGTTGAAGCAAGAAATTGCACGAAACGGAATAAACGAAAACAATTCGCAGTGGGTTCACGAAATGCGAGTTGCGATTGAACTTCGTGAAAGCGGTGTCTACTAGAACCGCCAAAAAGACCCCAACTCAGAAATGGGTTGGGGTTCTTTTTTGCCCTAGCCCCGCGGTTGATGCGGGTATCCGCACAGTCCCGACCCCCGATGCGCGACGCGGGACTGAGACAAAAGAAAACCCGCAGAAGATGGTTGGTCTCCTGCGGGTTCTTGATTTAGTTGGTTGTTTCGCGGACTATCTGAAAACGATCGCCTTCTTCGGTAATCATTCCGAGAGTGCTTCCGTTGTCCCATTTGATGTGAACCGTGCCAAGTCCGTCAATGTGGGTTACGAGACCTTCGTCGCCCCACTTCAACCTCGTGTACGGGTCGCCTGACCGCATAAACATTACTCGCTTACCGACATAACTTTCTTTGTCTGACATTAGTAGACCCCGAAAGATATTCCGTCTGATGTCATTCCGAACAACGCACCTGCGTCGTTCCCTTCTGTGTCCATTGACGGGTAGAGGATTGTTCCGCTAGAGAGAACGAGAACCATTGGGGTTTCTCTTTTCTGCCAACCTTCTTTGTCCATCTCTGCTTTTGTCATTGGACGAATGTCAATGATTGTTGATCCGATCATTGAGTCGTCCACGGTTTCTGCTTCGTATGTACTGCTCATTGCTTTCTCCTTTTATTTAGGTTTATGTGAAGCGTCTCGTTGTTACACGGACGCTTTTACAGGGGACTTGAGTTCTGCTAGTTCACGCTCTAACTCTGCACCTTCGCAGTTGTTCATAAGGTCAATCAAATTGTCTAACCATGTTGCAACGGACGCAGGTAGTGGTGTCGTGTTGAGATAGTTGGTGTACTTGTTGAGTACGACATCTATTTCGTTTGCTAGTCCTGCACCTTCAACATTGTTTGTGATGTCAAGGATTTCTATGACTAGGTTTAGGTAACTTTGCTTTACCATTTCTATTTCCTTTCGTTTAGGTTTATACAACTACTTTACTGAAGCGGTGTAGCAGGGTTATCCCTGCCACCTGAAGTTACGACACGCCTTCTTGTCGTTCTTCTTCCGCTTGTCTGCGACACGCTGTGCCTTCAGGATATTCCTGTCTGCGAACGCCTGACGCTCCTCAGGTGTCCATGATGTATCTATTTTCATTATGCCCTTCTCCTGTTCTTTGTCCACTCGTGACAACTATGTTTTGCTTGCTCATCTACTTGCTCTTGTGACATTCCTGCCGTGATCAACGGACGGTATCCGCATGAGTTGCACGCAACGCCGAGGTACTCGGTGACACCTTGTGCGATCTGATATGCGTGAACGGTCGTGTTGCCGTGTGTGCGCTCATTCAGATAAACCGTGATGAACACTTCGCAATTCGCACAACCGATGATCTTGACATCTTTGCCGTCTGTTGGTGCTTGCTTCGGAAAGAAATCAAACTTGAAGTGTTTGCAGGTTTCGCACTTGTCATCAAGTTTGCGAACCTTTGCCACCTCTACTGCACCTTCGGTTACTGCTTTCCAATGTGCAGGAAGTATCCCTTTCTTTTGTGCTTGCTCAACGAGGTGGTTGCGAACCGCCCATTGTGCGTAAGGCTTGGCTACTTTTGTTGCCTTTGCCTTTTTGATCTTTGCCATTTCTAGTACTCCTTGTTTAGGTTTATCTAACTCGCTAATTACACTATATACGCAGGGTGTCACATAGTGTGTGATCTTTTTAGATCTAAATAATAAATATACTTCTAATATATCAGGGGCATAATATCCCCACCTTTATCCACAGCCTGTGGATAACTAGATCACGCAACTCCATTTAGCACTAAGTCAAACGATCAGCAGGCTATATACGCCACCGTTCAAGTTGGGTGATGTCTTGATGTCTTGATGTCTTGATTGCAGGGATCGCCCGCCCCCACAGCCCCGCGCCCGCGCATCGCGTCGCGGGACTCACAAGTCTCAGATTGTTCGTCGGGACTGTCGCCGTCGCATCCGCCGTTTGTTGGGATAGTGTTGGGATATGGCTCATCCCTTCAGTCGCAAACACTCCACTAACTTGCAGATCAGTAATGTCATTGACGCGCTAGCGCAAACTGAGCCCGAACTATTTGGCGAAGGCAACGCCGTGCTAATGCCCGTCACACACTCCACAAGGCTCACGCTTGCAGACGATCTGCATCCGTACTATGAGCCACTCACCTACCCTCATACGCACAAATAGCCCGCCTACCTCACGGCAGACGGGCTACTGAACGCCTAAGAGTGATCTAGGACTGCACCCAACCCCTTGGGGTGTTCATCGCGTACAGGTGCGGTAGGACGCTCACAATGAGATCAGTGAACGCCTGCGACACCTCATCGCGCGAGGACGATATACCTTGAATGAAGTCATCGTCAATACGCCCATGAATGAGATCATCCACGATCGCACCGATAACACCGATACCTATTGCACCTATGCCGAGATAATTCTCCGCAAGTAATTCACGCACTGATAATTCCATGATTTTCTCCATTGTCTAGTTGCTTGGTAATCGGCTTGCGCCTTGTGCCTAGTTGGAATTGAATCCCACGCCGAACGCGCTAGGCGACTCACCTAGTGAGTGTTATGCACCGTGTGTGCCGTCACCGCCCATTGCGATAAGTGTTGCACGATTCCACGCCTCACGCACCGCATCGTTCGCAATGAGTGCCGTGTTAGTGGTAAGTAGTTCAATGACTTGCGCCTCAAACTGATCTAACGCCTTCACGCTGTACCGTGCGATCGGTTGCGATGCAACCATGCCGTGTGGGTAGTTCACCGTGTCAAACACCGTGAACTGCACCGACTCATAACCACGCGAACGATCGTAATGCGCGAACTGAATGAACGCAGTGAATCGCTTACGATCTGCATCGTGCGATATATTGAGTGACACCACTCCACCGACTAGTTCGCCTTCAAACTGAATTGACTGCGAAGGACTGTACCAACGGTAAGAGATCTCGCGATCCTTCACCTTGCGCATTGCTTGTGCGAAGTTCGCACTTGGCGTGATAACTGACATATCTAACTCCATTCCTAGTAGATAAGCGATATTGCTTATACACACACAATACGCAAGGGGTGTTGCATAGTGTGACATCGCCCGATCGGGTAGATCAGCCACGCTGAAGATCAGGATTCACGATCCGTGATCCGATGCTCCGACGGATCGCCAACCAACTGAGCACCCAACCAACCAACCGACGCACGCACGGCGACGGAGCCCCGCAAGTATTTGTTTACCCGCATCAGCCCCGCGTGCATCGTCGCACGGCGGGACTCGCAAGTCGTTGGCGACAAACAGTAGCGTTTGGTAACGACCAACAGTTGCGTTTGAAACGGTTGCGACACTCGGACTTAGAAACAGCAAAGCCCCCACCCGACAGAAAGGTGAGGGCTTGTGCCAAACTGAAGTTTACTTACTTGCCTCCAAGAGTGCTTGGAAGTTTACGAACTCCTGCTCGCATGACAAACAATGCCACACGGTGGTTGGGTTGGAGTCCGATGCAACTGCGCTATCTGTGTGCTTGTGTCCTTCAACGCACGGGTCGTACATATGTCTAGCCTTTCGTTTAGAGGGGCTGTATCGCCCCTGTGTATTCATTACGCACGCACCAACGCTGATTGTGCCTGAGACGCACCACAAGCCCCCTAGGAACGCAAAAAGCCCCCACCCCGAAGGGTGAGGGCTTGCGCCTGCGTTAGGAACTAACTAGATGTTCCTTGCGCACACGGGTCCGATACCCCGTGCTACCGAGTTTGGGTCGGAGAGTTCCGCACCACACACGCAACAGATACCGAACTCATGCCCTGCCTCCTGCGCCTGTGCGAGGGTCATGCGATCCTCTGCGGAGAGACGGAACAACCCGCCACGCTCGTAGGTGAAACGCTCTGCCTTGACAGGTGCGAGAGGGTTGTAACGCATTGCGTACAGGTTGCCTGACTGCCGTGAACGCTTTACACGGAACACAACGCCGTCCTTGCGGTACATACCGATCTCGGTAACAGGGTTTGCCTGTACGACCCGTGCAGGACGATTCATGTTGCGCTCAACCGCCTGCAACTGCTTGTCGGATAGACGACCGAAACGATCGTAACCATTGAGGACGCTCGTAAAGAACGCATTGCCAAGTGCGTTGTCGCGCAGGAACTGAACTACACGCTCCTCGCGGGTGAGTGGTGGAAGTGTCTGAACTGACATAGGTAACTCGCTTTCGTTAGTAGGTTTATTTGCTTACTCTGAATATACGCACAGGGTGTAACAGGGTGTGACATGCCCGATCGGGGGCGCAGATCGCAGGCACGGCGTTCACCGCAACCTGACAAACCGATTCCGTTGCATGGCTGAGACTTGTATCCGCCACCGTTCAAGTTGGGGACTCATATCCGCGATCCGCCTCCGCGC
>Ga0255078_1000036_pt1 | contig 33638 bp, 83 predicted proteins | sample Colum_Atlam_RepA_FD_188462 | JGI IMG/M metagenome (GOLD analysis project Ga0255078, IMG submission 188462) | Freshwater microbial communities from Columbia River, Oregon, United States - Colum_Atlam_RepA_8h | ecosystem: Environmental > Aquatic > Freshwater > River | place: USA: Oregon... | reverse complement strand
TGACTTGGGCGATGATATTGGACAATCTCTCTATGGCTATCTGTGTGTTGTTCATATCTATCTTGTCCGTTGGGGAACGATTTGGATTTCAGGGCTAATCCCCTGAGTAGTTGTTGTACTCGGTCTGCTTGTACTCCCTATGTCCACACTTGGTGCAGGTATTCATCAATCCCCTGTTGTAAGTTCCCAAGATATGACACTCGCTGGCGGTATGGGGAACAGAGACGAACTTGTGGTCACAAGCGTCTGTCATTCGCTGTAGGGCTTCCTCGTGCGACATTACGAAGTGTGGGTAGTACCGACGAACTTGCCAGCCCCAACCAATACGGTAGAACTTATAGTTCCTCATACGCCATTCGTATTCGTGTTCGGTTTCGGATACTGCACGAAACGAGGCTTCAGCCTCTGCGAGTTCATCGGCTGGAATAAGGGCAGGATTTCTGTAATGGGCTGGTGGGGTAGTGGTGGTCATACTTACCTTGTCCAACGGAACAGGATTTGGATTTTGATGGGCAAGTTGTCGTGGGGAGTCCCGTTTTGGCGTACGGGAGAAAAAAGGAGTGATAGCACGGTGCGGGACTATCCCGCTGAAAAAAAGCCGTGAATGACATTAGGAGGCTTTTCAGCCTCCTTGTCGCTGGGGTCTAGCCCCTATGTCCTATGGACTATGTCGCTACCGACTATATGTCGCTGGCGAAGTTGGCGAGCCAACATTCAGGGCAGACTGGCTTTGCCATTTCCCAGCAAACCTCGTTGTCGTCGTGGATTTTTTCACCACAGTCACCACAATTATTCATTGCATCACCTCCACTATCCTTGTCCGTTGGGCAAAGATTTGGATTTTGATGAGCGAGGTTGTGGCTAGTCCTTGCTAGCCATCCTCAGTATCTCCTCAACCTTTGTGTCGTCGTATCCCAACGAGTAGCCATCCTCGTACGCCATACAAACCTCGTGGGCGTGTTCGTCGTTCTCAGCGTGAGCGATAAGGTCTCCGAGAAGTTCCGTGATGCTTTCACCTGCCCATTCCCCTGACAATGGGTAGTCGTTCTTTTCGGCAAGCGCAAGGGCATCGTCTACTCCTCGTGCATAGCCTCTGTCGTGTGCGATGGTCTCTGGGTTGGATAGTGGTGTGTTCATACTTCCCCTGTCCAATGGAAGAGGATTTGGATTTCCACAAGTTTATCCACAGCCTGTGGATAACTACACGCCCATACGCCCATATACCCGTGCGCTAGTCCCGCACAGTCGATATCACCAAATACACATCTAACTATTACGGTGGCGGAAAGCCTCATTGACAAGACGAGACAATCGGAAGTATTCCTCTTCGTACTGGGAAATGATGGAGTCCCGCTCGATGTAGCCAAGATGTGGCGACTTGCGTGTGAGGGAAAGGAGTTCTGATGCCAGCGACAACAACTGCGCTGTGATGTCTTCGACGGATGCGGGGCTCATGACGCAAACAATAGTTGATGCGTTGAGAGTGTTGTGTGATGGCAGTATCGCCCGAGGGTTAGTCCCCGTAGTCGGGGTACTCCCTGTGCATTTCGCACAGACGGGATTGCGTCGGCTCGTGCCACTTGATGTCGGCACAGTCTCCTGCCTCGTCGCAGATGGCGCACACGGGCGCCCAGTGGTTTTCGCCACAAGGGCAGTCGTAGGTGGGGTACTCCTTGGTTGTCGTGGTTGGTGTCATATTACTCTTGTCTAATCGGCAAGGATTTGGATTTGTCGCTCATTCCGCTCAATTGTCGGTTCGCTAGCCCCGCACGCAGGGCTTTTGTAACAGTGACAAATTGCCCTTTCGCAAATCACACCATGAACGGCGTTAAGGCGACTGAGGATTCGAGTGATAGCACGGCTAAATCGACTGCTGGCGTGTCGACAAATCGGGACTCCGACCACTCGGATTCGGGGGTGCTGGGGGGAATGACCTCGACGAAGCGGGCGATGACACGATGCTTAGTCGCCCACTCCTGTGCCGACGCAAGGGTCGGGAATGTGCCAAACCAAGTTGGCTGAGAGATTCTAACGACAAGCCACGCAGTCCCGTTTTCCACGCCAGAAGCGTAGCCGAACGGATACCCCGTTAGCAATCACACTCCTTTCGTGAGGGGCAAGAGCAAAGGTCAAAGCCCAAGAAAAATTGGTGCTCGGACGGGTCACCGTCGTCGGGGTAATCGTCGTCGTATGGGGGTCGGGGGTTGTTGTTGGTGTTCATACTTACCTTGTCCACCCGCAGAGGATTTGGATTTGGGCAAGAGCGACCCTCGAGGCGCTGTGTCGCCACGGCAGGCGAGAGGGCAGGGCTTGCGCCCCACCCTCCCCGTCCGTCACCAGCCCTGTCGGGCTGAGAGCCAAGACTCGTATTCGTCCTCGTTGGCGAATCGGGCAAACCGCTTGGCGTAACGGGTATGTTCCAACCCCTCTACATAGCGCACGATTTCGGCAAGGGCTTCGTCCTTGGCTTCCTCCGTGAGCGTGTCGTAGTTCTCTGCGAGAAACTCGCATAGTGCGAGGTACTCTTGATGGGCATTTGCCTGCGCTAAGCGCTCGGCTGAAGTGGTGTTCATACTCCCCTTGTCCCTGCCCGCAGGATTTGGATTTTGGGGAAACCTAGAGTGTGGCGGTCACATCTCCAGCGTTGCCTTGTGGGTGACCAGCAGGGGGTGTTGGCTCGGGTGAGCCTTATCCCATTCAGCGACCAACTCCAGCACCTTGCTGATGATGCTGTCGGGCAGGTACGCCGAAGCCCACAGGTTCCAATGCTGTCCCTGTCCGTGGCAATCCAGCACCTGTAGGTAGTGGAACGCTCCGTGAAGCGTGCCGATGGCAACGAAGTAGTTCTCGTCGTCTCCGTCAATGGTGCGGTCTACGATGTTGGTGAGTTCGCTCTCGTTCATTGTGTCGTTCAGGGTGTCCCAAACCGCAATGGTTCCCGAGAATGGGCGGTAGGAAATGGTGATGTTCATAGTTCCCCTGTCGCCCCCAGCAGGATTTGGATTTGCTCCCCCGCCTAGCGTGCGCTAGTCCCGTTTTCGTCGACTGCCAAGGTCGACTCGGATTTAGAATCGAGAGACCCTCGGATTCAGAATCGGGACTCCCCGCCTGCGGGCTCGAGGGTGTGCGCCCGTGTGGGCGAGGGTCGCCGTGCGCCCGTGTCTGCGCCCGAAAAGCGCATTAGGGGGCTTTTCAGCCCCCCTGCGATGGGGTCTTGCCCCCGTTGCCCCTGCGTGTCAGGGCTATGTCCGCCAGCCGTCAGGCGAGCAGTTCAGCGACCTGCTTCGCCACCAACGCCTGCAAGCGTCGGCAGTCAGCATTTTTGCTGTCCTGCGCCTCGGCGAGCAGACGCAGGAGTTCCTGCGCCATCGCAACTCGGTACGAGACTTTCATATTTTCACCTCCACTACCCTTGTCGGCACGGGCAGGATTTGGATTTGCCCGCCCTCGGCGGTTCGGGGTCACGGGTGCGTGCGGTGCGTGCGTGCGGTGCGTAGTCCCGCCCTCGATACTTACGGCTAAGGGTTACGGTGGCGGAAAGGAATCTGAGGGTTTGTGCCTTTGGGCATTTGTGAGCCAAAAACGGGACTCCTCCGTTGACAAACGAGGGGGCTATGCCTCGCAGTCGTGCCCGTAGTGCCATTCGGCGCTATCGGTCTCCTCGGTCAGGTCAAATACTCGGTCGCATTCAGGGCAGGTGGTCGTGGTGTTGTTCATATTTACCTTGTCGAGGGGGTCGGCATTTGGATTTACCTGCTCGTTGGTGGCTAGCAGGCATCCACCGCCTTCAGGAGTTCGGAGACCGTACACTCCTCCTCGCTCATGTAGTCGTCAAGCAAGGCGACGATTTGGCGCTCAAACTGAGCGAATGACCTATCGCTGTATCGGGCGACGGATTCGGCGTGGATAACAACCGATGGGAAGTTCTCATGGTCACCAATGGCGAACAGCGTGACGATATGCCCTGCGCTCACTTGCCACCATTTTTTTGAGAGAGTCGCCGTGTACTGCCGACGATTTTTGTCGTGGGCGAATCGTAGTTCTATTTGCTCGCCTGCGTCATTCGGTTCGTGGTACTGCTTGTTCATGACGGGGTTACGCCATGTGTAGGTGACCTTGCGGTCGCCCTCTCGTCGGGTTGCCTGCGCTAAGCGCTCAGCGGTAGTGGTGTTCATGCTTCCCTTGTCGGGGGGCGCAGGATTTGGATTTAGACTTGCGGATAACTCGGCAACGGGGGCGCGGAGTCCCGTTTTTGACGTACGGTTAGCGTTTGGGTTTATTCAACTTAGTGAGTCGTTTGTTCTCCGCTCGAAGTTTCTCCAACTCGTCTGCCACCTCTGCGTAGAATGCGGGACTATTCGGCTTGCTTGCGTAGAAGCGAAGTGTCTCAATGTTATCTATCCTCTTGACGGATACGGGGTACTCGTGTCCCTGCGGTTGGGCGATGTCGGTGTGCTGACCGCAATACTTGGTCATGCCCATAGCCCCGCTCCTACACGGTTCTCCGTTGACTTTTAGTGCTTCGCATTGTCGTGATGTCACGCTACCAACATACAGCAAAGGGGCAGGGCTTGCGCCCCACCCGCTTGACTCAGTTGGGTTCCCTCATGAGTTCGTGAAGGTCAGACCCGCATTGGTCGCATAGGGAATAGTCCCCACAGTCAATGGTGACATTTTCGGTGGTTTGGCATTGGTCGCAGGTGATGTGTGGTGTGTTCATACTTACCTTGTCCCCGACGACGGGATTTGGATTTGCCCGAACACGGCAGGCAAGGGGGCAGGGCTTGCGCCCTACCCCCTGTTGGCTCTAGCAGAACAACAGTGCCAGCGAGAGTTTTTCGGCTAGACGGTAGTACGCCGTACCCAATTTTTCGCCAGTGATTAGTCCTAAGTGGCAATCCTTGTCGTGGCTTGCGATGAGTTTCTGAACCTCAGCCAATGCGCTGATGAGTTCCTGAATGGTGAGATTTGCCTGCGTTACACGCTCGGCGTAGGTGGTGTCCATACTCCCCTTGTCGGCAGGGCGAGGATTTGGATTTGCCCATACTCGTGCCTAGGAACGGCTGTAGGGGGCAGGGCTTGCGCCCCACCCCCAACCGTCACTACTCCAGCCCTATGCCGTAAGGCTCGTCTCAGGCTCGCACTCAATGAATATCTCCTCAAGTGCCCTAACGACAAGGGCGAGGATATCTTGAACCGTTGAGTCAGACTTGATGCCGAACACGGCGTTGCCCTCGCCATCGGTTCCCCAGTTGTCGTACTTGGTACGAACTGAGTCTGCCCAGTCCTCAACACTTTCGTGGGAAAAAAGTGTTTCTTCAATGATGTTCTCAAGGGCGTCCTTGAGTGCCTGCGGTACGCTCGGCAAGTGGTTGGTGCTCACACTACCCTTGTCCTCACGGCGACGATTTGGATTTCCACAGGCTGTGGATAACTCTGTGGATAAATTTGTAGACAACACGCAATGTTGTGCGTGCGGGCAGTCCCGCTCGACTATTTGCGTCTAATCATTACGGTGGCGGAAAGGGTTATCTCCCCACCTCGCAAAAGAGATGGGGAGAATGTGGAGCGATTTGAATGGAGTCAATGTCAATGTCAAAGGAATGACCGCCCCGCTTCCACCCGTACAACAAGTCGTCAATGAAGTATTCCGCCTTGTCTTTGTCTCCGAAGTACGAGACGCATTCTCCGCCCGTGTAGTACCTGTCGGCACGACGAGTGTAAGTGACTTTGTATGTCATCACTCATCACCCCAAGCGTCTTTGATTTCCTTGCGGAACATCGCCCACAAGATGTAGACGACGAGACCGAAGGGGATTGCTGGCTCCAAGATGTATTCAATAAGTTCCATACTTACCTTGTCTTGCCAACGGACATTTGGATTTGCCCGTGACCCCTATGATGAGGTCAGAGTTCCGAACGCCACTGGCGGTTCTCACGACGGCGAAGTATGCCGTTGTGGGAGTTTCCGTTGTGTCGTCGCAGGGTGCGACAGCATCCATAAGAGCACTGAGGCTCGGCTCGCTTGTTGTGAAGCATCGTGGTCATACTTGCCTTGTCGGTCGGGTAGCGATTTGGATTTGCCCGTGAGCATCAGGCGCTAGTGGTTTGCTAGCCCCGCGTTTGCGTCGAGCGAGCGTGATGTGGGTGAGTGAAAGTCGGAGGGGTCACAAGACCTCCCCCTTCTCTCGGAACCACACGATGAGTTCCTCAATGGCTGAGAGAAACTCCAACGGGCTGACGGGCGTGTCCTCGTCAATTCCCCACGGGAGCATTCCGCTCTCGGGTGTGCGACTCAAGTAATCGCTGATGACATACTCAATGGCTTCTCCGCCTGAGCAGAGTGTCCAGTAGCCATCCACGATGGCTTCCGCAATTGGGCTTAGATGTGCCTGCGCTGTGCGCTCGGCTGAAGTGGTGTTCATATCTACCTTGTCGTTGGGGGAGGGATTTGGATTTGGGGTTGTGGACAAACCTGTGGATAACTCGGGACTGGCGCGCGAGCGTGTGCGCCTTTAGCCAAGTTCCTTTAGCAATTCATCTAGAGCCTCGTAGTCAAGCGTGTCATTGAGCCACGCTACGCCATCGGGCGTTCCTGCCGATGTGTATACGAGATAGTTGGTAGCGAAGTCCCGGTAGGTCACTTCCTCGCCGTGGTAAACGCCCACTTCGTTCCATTGCTTGATTTGGGTGACCATTCGGTACAGTTTTTCGTCGCTACCGAGCCACATGGCAACATTCCAAGTGGCACGATTCTTCCACCCGTTGTATGTCGTTTCTTCGGGGGCGTGTTGCGTACTCACTTTGCCCACTCCTCGTGGAAGAGCAAAGTGAGTGTGGCGAGCAAATCTTCGTCGGTGAAGAATTCTTCGCCAATCCCAACCTCACGGAAGAGAGCCATCGCCGTGGCGATAGGGGCTTCGCCCTCTGCCCATTCAGCGAGGGTGTTCCACATTGCGTCGTCGTGAATGACACCTTGAACTGACAGGCAACCACGAGAGGCAAGAATGTCGGTAACTGCGTCTTTTCTGTCTTGAAGTCTTTGGGTTTCGGTGTATGTGTCCATGCTTGTCTTGTCCAGCGGGCAACGATTTGGATTTAGGCGGTGCGCCCATCCAGCACTTCGGACAGCAGGTTTCTCATGTCCAGCAGGTGGTCGGTCATCACAGCAGACGAACAGATGTTCGTGTTGCCCACTTCTCGGAGAGTCCCGTCGACGAGCGTCAGGAGTGTGCGGAGTTGATTTGTCTCGGCTTCCCGTTCTGCGAGAGCCAAGTCAGCGATTGCTTCATTAACTTCACCATCGTGCGCTTCGAGCGGAGTAGCGGGACTATTCATTGTTTGTTCCTTCCAAGGGTGAACGGCACTTCAGCCGATGGTCTAGCAAGTATGCCATTGAGTGAAAGGAGTTTGGTCATCGTCTCCCTGTAATCCTCGTGACTTGAGTTGTTGATACCCAAGTTGCGGATAAGCCAATGAATGTTCTCAGGCTTATCCAAGTCCCGCCTCATGGCTGGAATGTCCATCGGAGTCAGAAGTCTAGTGAGGTTCGCTTTAGCGATGTTCACCCAGTCGTTCATTCTGTCACCGCCCGTTCTGTGGCGAGTTCCGTTATCAGAAACTCCGCAATGAAGTCATCTGCTGAGTACCGCTTATCCTCGTAAACGATGTACGGGTCAGAGCAAGTGGTCTCCCAAAAAACTGTAGGGATAGGGTATTCGTTGTCTGCTTGAGGTTCGCCAATGTTTATCCCGAAACTCGTAGTGCTTCCCGTACAGCCCGTAAGCGTGTCAAAAATGATACGAGTAGCGTAAGCGTCATCGGTTAGGCGACCTGCTTCTCTCGCTTTGTGAAGTCCCTCAGCAAGCAAGGGGACTATGTGTCCACCTTCCCAGTGAGTGTAGAAGTAGATAGGCGTTGGCGAGACAGCCTGAACAATGCCAATGTGTCCACGCTCACCCATTGGAAACCACCTCGCTCATTTCGTCAAATCCCTGCGTGTATCCATTGAGGAAGTAGCAGGCGAGGCTTGCGACGCTGTGAAACTCGTTCACAAGGTCGGTGATGAAGTCCTCGGCGACAGTATCGTCAGCCGTGAAAAAACCGAGAAAGGCATCTGCCTTCCCCATTTCGTAGCCACGCCCGTAGGCGGTGCCGATGTTGGTAAGTGTGTTGTTCATATCTCCCTTGTCTAGTGGGCGACGATTTGGATTTGTTCTCACACTCCCACCTTCTCTCGGTTGGTGTGGCAACTAAAGGTGCTCAACGGTTTGACTACCGTTGAAACGAAACGCCCCACTGAGTCAAGTCCGAGACCGAGCATTAGAGCCTTGATGTCGGCAATTTCGTAGCCCCATTTGTCACCGTTTTTGTAGGTGACTATAACTGAGGCAGACTGAATGTTGTCATAGATGATGATTGTTACGCCATTGGCGCAAGCACTATCGGTACAGTCCAGTTTGATAAAACTAACTGAACTACTTGGCAATTTGAGGTTGTTGGTGGTGATGTTCATACCCCCCTTGTCGGCAGGCTACCGATTTGGATTTACACAGCCTGTGGATAAAACTGTGGATAACTTTGCCTTCGTGTGTGCGTCAGCCGTGCGTGTGCGTAGCAGGGCAGCCCCGTCAATTATACGGCTAGTTATTACGGTGGCGGAAAGGACTACCACACATCTTTGATGAAGTCCCAAATCTCTTGCGAGAACTTTACTTTACTGTTTCGCTTTACAACCTTGCGCCCAGTCATATCAAGTCTGGCAACAATGTCAGGTCTGTCCTCTTTGAGTCGTTCGTAAAAGCAAACAGGGAACGTAACAGTAGTCCCGTATAAGGCGTACCTTTGATGAACACTAGAAAGAAACTCTCGGTACTCCATTATTTCCCTTCTTCTCGGCGAATGCGTATCTCTTTAGTGGGAAGCCAGCCACTCCACTTAGTTGTCACTGATGACAAGAGTATCTGCCCCTTGCGGTTCTCATCACCTTCACGCACAACGATAAAACGGGACCCCTGCGAGCGGGTGAGTTTGCGGGTGCGGAGTGATGCTGTCTGCCCGTTGATGGTTACAAGAACCTCAGAGCCAACGGGCGGTAGCAAGCCACTACTCATCTTGACTGTACGGAGTCACGGTGATGACTCCCGAACCGTCGTGATGAGAGAGAACTCCCGTCAGGTATGTGGGGTAAACCGTCAAACGCAGAGTCCACGCCGTGCGGTCAGGGGTGATGTTTCGCAGAAGTTCTTCGGCATTGCGAGCCAAGAAGTATCCATCTCTCGTTCCGTTCCACACGGGGAAGCCCGTAATCGTGAAGCCTTGTTCGTTGTCGGAGAACAAGTGTTCGGTGATGTTCTCAAAGTCCTCAAGGGTGAACTCCCAACAATGTCCGTAGCAGTCATCGGCGGGGGCGAACTCATCGTAGGTCTCGTTGGAGATTTCGCACGAACATTCGTTCGTGTATTCAGCGGTATAGGTTCCGCTCTCGGTTGGGATAGTGGTGGTGGTCATAATCCTCTTGTCCACTGGGCGAACATTTGGATTTGCGTGAAAGTATCCGAAGCCAACCGCCGTATCCGCTCACGCAGTCCCGTCGACGTCGACTGCGTCGATGCTGTGGTGTCAGGGATGAGTTCGGGATTCGTCGCATACATCCATACACGCTCACCTGACTCCTCGAACATCTCCATTCGCCATCCATCAAACTCGTAGTCGGCATTGACGAACGAACCATCGGCGAACTCGACAACGGGACTCTCCAAGCAGGATGACAGTTGTAAACACAAGTCCCCAAGTTCTAGGTCTGTTGGGCTGTCGTTGGTAACGACCTTGATGTGAATGTCGTACTGTCGCTGAATGTCGCTCATCAGGCGAGAGTATCAGGGGTGAGGCATCGTCTGCCCCACCCCCTCTCGGTCTGCTCAGTAGAGTGCCCAAGTCCCATCGGTGAGGATTGAACACCCTAGGAACTCTTTGGCACGCTTCTCGCCAACGCACTTGGTGAGGAACGGTAGCCATTCCTGCCAGTCAGTAGGCTCGTCCCAGTCGTCGCCAGTCATGGCGTAGACCATCTGAATGGCGATTGTGGCGAGGTGGTTTTTCCACTTGGCTTCAATGGCATCTACGATTGCCTCAACCTCCTCAGGGTCGGACTCAGACTCCCAAGGGAAGCCACAGCCACCCTCAGTAGCGTCACGGTAGTCCTCGTAGGACATGGTGTCGCGAGCATAGTCGGAACGCTCGTCGTAGTTGTCGTAGGCATGGAGATTGGACTCCATAGCGAAGTGGTCATAGATAACGCCAGCCACGATGGACTGGGCGGTTGCCTGCGATACGCTCGGCGTGTGTAAGGTGCTCACATCTCCCTTGTCCGACGGACGACGATTTGGATTTGGAAATAGGTGAAAGCCCAACAGCGTGGAGGGGCGACCTCCCTACTGGTTTAGCCCCCTCTAGATGGGGCAAGGGGCGAGGTGGATAATCGTAGGCGGATGCGTGTTCCAAGAAGAGGACGGATGAAACAGGGAGCGGATACCGACTAGTACGGCAGAGCACTATGAATCAGAGCCTTATCTGTGGCAACAGAGGCTTGCTGACTATGTCTCGCCCCCCAGCAGTTGCCGTTGGGCTTACATCTCCCTTGTCGTCCCCGTCAGGATTTGGATTTACACAGGGTGTGGATAAACCTGTGGATAACTTTGTGTTTAGATTTCGTCAAGATTGTGTTCAGGTTCTGTCAAGGCGACTTCATGTATGCCTCTAATCATCACGGTGGCGGAAAGGGTTGACCGAAAGTCCCGCATCTGAAATACTCAGAGAGATGAGCACAATCAACGAAATCAAACAACGCAACATTGATGTGGGTCAGCACTTTTTTGACGAAGATGCGATGCGTTTCTTTGATAGCCAGATTCACCCAGATGTATTTGGCAATTATTTCGTAACCTCTGAGTCACTTCCAGACACGGGGCTGCGCCGGTACACCGTGCGGTACATGGAGTGGGAAAGCGGAATCGTCTGGACGCAGGGAATGTTCCTCGGACACAAGACATTACGAGATGCCTATGACGAGGCGAAGCGTCTCTCTCAAGTTCCATTGGTTGACTGAGGACAAAGTGGAGCGAGCAGTTATTACGACATACTCAGGTCGTCTTGGGGTTCAGCCGTTCCCTCGGACACCATTAGTCCTCGGTACTCACCTCTTTTAACTCACGACTAAACAGGTCGCAAGCCCCAGCGATAGTAAAGGCTACTCCCACACTCTGTCATCAGAGAGGAGAGCGGTTGCCTGCTCAATGGCTTCGGTCAAGGAGTGCTGAACGCAATCAAGGTGGTCGTCGTTGTAGAGGTCAAACCAAGAGTTGTTCACCCACTCAATCAATCCCTCTTCAGACATCTCAAAGATGTCCTTGTCGTTCTTGATGCCGAACTGTCCCCATTGGTCGCAGTAGCGAATGACTTCGTGACCTTGACTCCAATCGGCAGGGTTGTAGGCAAGATGAACTCGCTGTTCCCCATCGGCGTAGATATGGATAGTGCGTGTTCCATTGCTAACGCTTGCCACGATGTCGTGTTGGTCTGCTGAGTGTGTGTACCAAGCCGAGTCCTCACGCCCTTGCGAACGCTCGTCAGGTTGATGCCAAGTGATGTTGATGGTAGTAGTCATATCTACCTTGTCCAACGAATCACGATTTGGATTTATAGGGCTTGGTCAAGAGCCTCTGCGATAACACGATTCTTGTCTCGCTCGCCCCACGCTACGGCAGTCCCGAGTACACGATGAAGAGTGGACGCTTGGTCGTTGATGGAAAGAACATCTTGGTTCGTACTCCAAATCCCCCCTGCGCCGTACCACTCTGTTACGGGAATGAATTTATCTCCGTCAAGGACAGCAACTTCGTGCTTGTTGTTGATACGGACAATGGAGAAGGAAGTCCCGTTCGGCAGTGTGAAGTGGATGTTGTCGTGCCTGAACTCCATCAGTTCACCTTTCCATTTGTGAAGCCGATGGCGTAGCCAAGCAGGAACTCTGACCGAATGTAATCGATGTAGATTTCGGAGTCAATGTCCTCGTCGTCAAGGAACACCATGTACAGCAACATCAAGTCTGAGATGTGCTTACCAGCGTCCATGTCGTTCATGTACTGCCCTGTGGGGGCGTGCAGTGCGCCGAGGGTTTCTCCCCGTGCGCCTGCTTGTTCTGCGAGTGTTTCTATCGTCGGTATGGTGGTCATAGTTCTCTTGTCCGTTCAGTCAGGATTTGGATTTACCAAGATGACGAATACTCAAAGTCCCATTCGCTAGGCATAGTGAGCAACTTGTCAATGGTGTTGGCGGTATAGGTCAAGCCTTCCATGTACCACTCGTCGTAGTCGGTGCTTCCAAAGAAGAAACCGCTAGCGGTAGGCAACAGTTCGTTGGCAAGAGTTGGGTCGGCAAGCACCTTGCGGCACAAGTCTCGCAGTTCTTCCAACTTCTCACGCCCGACGAACACCGTCTGACATTCGTCCTCGCCGTTCTGACATTCCTCAACGAACCAGTTATGGATTGCGTTCTGCTTTCGCCAATAAGCAACCTTGATTTCTAAGGAAGCAGTCGGAAAGTCGCCTTCTGCGAACTCTGCGACATTGGAGATGTTCATGATTGAGGCAAACAGTTCCCTGTCCTCTTCTTTCGCCCAACTTCCGTTGTGTGCGAACTTCTTTGCGTATAAGTATTGGTCAAGTCCCATACTTCTCTTGTCGTCCTCGTCAGGATTTGGATTTGTGCGGAAATAGCACAACGCCCCCACCGAATGAACACCACATTGAGTCGGGGAGGGCTGTGCTACGGAGCCCCGCATTGGAGGTGAGAGGGCTTCCGAGATGGACACCCCGAACACAGCGAACTGTGTTGGGGCTATGTACCCCCACTCCCGTAGGAGCAGGGGCGAGTGCTTGTTATCTCTGCGTCAGAAACGCCTTACACGATTCCACGAACGAGTCGGGATTGGTGATGGCGTGGGCAACGACGCTCAGAGCCTTTACGGTTGGAACGACGAACTTGTAGATAGTTCCACCCACTCCGTCAATGTCAATTTTCGTGGCATCGGAGTCAGAGAAGAAGTAGGCGGTCAGTCCGCCTGACAATCCAACCCTGACAAAGTTCGTGTCGTCGGCGGTTGTGTTGTAACTAACGCTGTGGGTAAAGGTGATGGGGGCGGTTTCGGTGATGTTCATACTACCCTTGTCGTGCCCGTCAGGATTTGGATTTGCTCGTCACCGAATACTTCAGAGACTTCACGAACCTGTACCTCTCGGTACAACTTGCGCCAACGCTCCTCGTCACGCAGGAGGCGCGGGACTTCTGACTCACTGTAGATACGCCACTCGCACGGGTGTAACTGATGTACGGCGACGAACTCACCCAAGTCTTTGTTGATTGGTAGGTGAGCCATAAGAACATACTGCTTCATCAGTAATCGTCCTCCTCGTCCTCGTCCTCGTCCTCGCACCAGTCGCCTTGACCGATGAGACTTGTGTAGCCAGCGTTCGGGTTCTCGTGGTTTGTGGTGACTGCGTTGATGAACTTCAGACCACAAGACTCGCTCCACCAGTTGATGAGCAAGTTGAGCATCTCCTCAGGGGTGCCCTCAAAAGTGCGGTCGTCGCAGTTTCTGCCGTTGTAGTTCTGACGGAACCAGTCCGCCTGCTCCTCGTCCATTGCGAGGTAGATTTTGTGGCAACCGTCAAACGCAATGAGGAGTGCGTCCTCAACAGCGTCAAGCACGGGGTCAAAGTAGTCGGGGAGTTTGTGGTGTATGTTCATACTCTCCTTGTCCACCCGTAACCGATTTGGATTTACACAGCCTGTGGATAACTATTGACTGCGCCACTCCTCAACGATGAGAGCCGAGGCGACATAGGGAATGTTGGCTTCCTCCCACTTGTGGTCGGGAAAGTCCCGCACCTTGGTTGCGCCATCTCCATTCACGAACCAAAGCGAGAAAACCCACTTCTGCTCATCGGCAAAGTTGTCCCACTCTTGGACGAGGACATGAACCTCCCAATCGTGGTCGTAGATGACCAGCGGGGCTACTCCGCCGAAGTTACTCGAGTAGATGTCCGTGTTTGGATGCCTCGAGGGGCAGACCGCATCGAACACAAGTTCGGGGATTGCTTTGAGGTCTTGCTCGGTCACATCACCCTCGGCTTGTCGCTTGGTCGGAGTATCCGATTACCCATCGCCAACTTGAACGCTCGTTCGTGGCTCACGCCGTTCACATAACGCTCTAGGGCATATGCCTCGCTGAATGCCATCGTCCACCCGTATTGGTGTTGGGCTTTCAGGGTTAGGTGCTTGATGCTGTATCCGTTCATACCTACCTTGTCCGTCCCAACGGGATTTGGATTTAGTCCTCGTCGGGTCGTGGGTTCATCTCGTAGTAGGCGTAGAACGCCTCTGTGAGTGCGTCCTTCACGGTTGCGTCAGTCTCGCTGTCCGCTTCGCCAACCGATAGCCACCCCTCGCCTGTCCGAATTGGACGACTCGTTGAGAAGTTATCGCATTCGTCGTCCACGATGAACGAGACAGAACCGTCAGCGTTCAGCGTTCCAGCGACAAGGAAGTAGTGCTGATTGGTCATCGTGACTCCATTTCTGTGACACGGTTGTAGTTCTCAATCCACATCTGATAAGCGTCGCAATGGAACGAGATGACATTGAGTTGGTCTAGCGACAATGGGTGGTCAGCACCGTCGTAGTCGCCCTTGCTGTCTACGCTGTTGTAGACGACGCAGTTGCCGACGATGATACGCCCGAACAAAGCCGTAGCGATGGGGTTGAGTGGCAGACCCAGCAGTAGACCTTCGTCATGGACATAACCAATGAGGTCGTCCTGTCGTGCGCAGTCAAACCAACCGCCCACCTGTTCGTGAATGGTCGTGTGGTCGCCTAATGGAATCGCTGTAATTGAGTCGTGGGCAATGATGAGCCCTGATGGTGTTGTTGTCATAACACCCTTGTCGAGGGGTGAGACATTTGGATTTGCCCGCCGTTGGAGTGAATGAAAACTCGGGACTTCGCTTCGGCGAGTGTGGGGTATACGCCAAGTCGGGAGTTGTCCCACCCGTAAGCAACCCACGCCCAAGGACGACTGAATGCTTTATCTCGGAGTGGTACGGCATAACCGACCCTCTGACCTCGTATGTAGCAGAAGGCTCGTTGGTTGAGTACCCAAGCATCGCGCATCTCGTATAGCGAGTCCCGCATCATGCGAATCATCCGACTTCCGCCTCAATCGCAATCGTTGATAACTTCTCCATGTCCCACCCGTAGTGGTACTGAAGCATATTTGTGGCGAGGTCAATCGCAATTTGACTGACTGCCTCGTCATCGGATGGGTCTACATCGGGCGAGAAGTCCTCGGTGTCCATTTCTACAGTCGTCACCGTTGAGAAGTAATCCCCAACGAATGTGACATTCCAAGTTTCTCTGCTCATCGTCCCATCTTCTTTCGCAATCGGGCAAAGAAGTTCTTGCGAGTCTCTTCGGCGTAATCCTCGGAGAACATCGTCTCCTCCCACTTTGCTCGGCGTTCCATCTCGGCAGTCGCCTCTGCCTCAATGTAGGCATCCAGCAGTTCTGCGTATTCACTCGTACCCAAGAAGGTGTCCAGCACCGACTTGGTGAGGGGCGTGAACTCGGACATGGAGTCCTGTTGCCAAGTGTAATAGGCAGTCAGGAACTCGTCAGAGTTCTGATACTTCTCCTCTAGGGCTTCCAGAGCCTCGCCGTGAGCGATGCTGTCTTGATAGGGGGCTTCTAGCCATGCGTCGTAGTTCATACCACCCCTGTCGCCGTGGGCAGGATTTGGATTTACCCGTACCAGTTAGCCCGAGAACTTACTCAGCACAATCGCAGAGAGAAATAAAACTACAAGCAAGATAAAGAGATTCATCGGTAACCCTTACGGTGGTGGAAAGCATTGGCTACCCATCGTTCTAGTAAATCAATAACGGCATCGTTGGGCGTATCTCCACGACCAATCATCTTTGCCTCGTCACTTGACCAAAAGTCGCAGGCTTCGTCGTCGCTTCCGATTGCGTCATCGGGAATGAAGTCGCACTTGGCGATGGCAAACCACGCACCGCCTTCGTAAACGCCCCCGTAACGGGACTCCCGTATAGCGACGGGATACATCTCAAGCGGAATCTTCATCAGATATCAAAGAAGGACATGACGATAATGGGTGTTCGCTCACCTATCCATGCGCCGACGCAGTTGTAGTCAATAAATTCCGACGCTTCGTCATAGTCCATGCCATCACGGGTCATGAGGACTTCTACCATCTTGTCGTACGAGTAGACAGCGAGGACTGGTTCGTTGATGCGTTGCGAAAAGCCGATACAGGCTTCGTCAAAACCGTCCATAAGGAGTGCTTCGTCGTCTATGTCCCTGAAGTTTTCGGTAAGTTTTTCTCTTGTAGGCATTGTGTTGTCCCCTTTCGTGAGGTCGTGATATGAACTGGCATCTGTATAGCGGAAATGCGAATGGATAAGTTCACTTGTCATCCTGCCACCTTTTGATGAAAAGCCCACCGCCAACTATGACGACAAGCGAAACGATGATGATGAGAATATCCATGTCTGTATCCCTTAGTGCCTTGTCGTCCAGTAGCGGATTTGGATTTAGCCTCTCGGAAGTCCCGTCACTTGGGTGGGCAACATCCTCGAGGACGCTGAACTACCCGTCGGACGAATGTCGGCTTCGGTGGCTGAGGTTCGGGATTTACTGGCTGAGGTTCGGGTTCGTTCATTCATATAGATTACAACGAACCTTGGGTCACCTATAGAACAGTTGGTTCAGCGACAGCACTTCCTCGTAGTCGTTGTCCGACAAGGGTTTTGGCATAGACGAGTGAAGAACCTTCATGCTGGGAGAGTTGCTGTCCTTTTCCCAAAATTGGTCGTACTCGGTATCGTCCATCTCGGTGGTCTTGCGGTCAATCTCAATCCATTCGCCAACATCGGCTAGGTATCTGAGTTCCTGAATGGATAAGCCGACAAAATCCGAGACAGAATCCAGTTGAGTCACATAGTCCACTCCGAACTCTTCGTTGGCGTACTTGCCAAGTCGTTCCATGAGCATCTTCACATCTTGAGCCCCGTCTGGACGCTTGTGTCGCCCGTGAGAGACGAGCCAGCGCACCTTGGACATTGCTGCGATGAGTAAGCGATAGTTCGCTGATTCATCCCATTTTTTGCTTTCTACTTCGTATTCCATAGTTTTCCTAAAAAAGTGTTGGGGAATCGTCGGGTCTGGACTCAAGACAATGCTCGTGAGCAAATACTGGTTCTTCTTCAACGATTCGGTAGATGGTTTTCTTTCCGATACGAACCCACGCCTTGACTCGGCGTAAGGAGTATTGGGACTTCGTGTCTAGTTCTAAAGAACAGATGAAGCAGGTGTAGAGAGGGGGCAAGCCCACTGCGTGACGATTACTCACGCAATCCTCCCGAATGATGGGTCAGTGATGTCTCGTAGTCCATCTTGGATACCTTCCCAAACACCGTCCAACATCACTTCATGCAAGCCCTTGCGCCAAGCGTAGGTGTCTTGGAACTTGCGCCACATCTCATCGGTGAAAGGTGGTGCGTCCTTGCCATCGGCTAAGAAGTCCTGTTGCCAAGCGTCATCTACATCACCACGGGTTATCACAGAAACGATGATTCCGTACTGCCTCTGTAGTGCATAGAGATGCTCAATGAGGTTCTGTAAGTCACTCGGCAAACTGAATGACGGTTCACTCACAGTTGCTTCCGTGTTGGGTTCGTCAAGCGGTTCACGGAACATCAGACCGCCACTACCTCTCGGGGGAAGCGGTCTGACACTCGCAAGCCAAGTGAAGCGTCCTTTTCGGTGGCACGGTAAACCTTGCCAATGGGCTTCACATAGTTATTCAGCCACTTGCCCAGCGACAGCACGGGCTGTGAGAACAGGTTGGCAAACAGGTTGGCACGGGTGAACTCCTTACTGAAGTAGGCGTACTGCGAGCCGTCTTTCAGGGAGAACAGAACGAGGAAGTTGTCCACCATTCCCTTGATGGGTTGGAAGTAGACGCATTCCACGAACGCTGATTCAGCAAAGACGACATAGCCCTCTCCGTCTTGCTCAACGATGATTGCGGGTTGTTCGGTGGTTTCGGTAGTTGTCATACCCCCCTTGTCCGCTGTCTTGGGATTTGGATTTGGATTATTCCTCATAGGTGTCAAATCCATCTAGGGCTTCAGGGTATTCCGAGGAAGGAGACTTGAGTTGAGCGATGCGTGCTTCTAGTCCCGCTATGACAAGTTCCTTCTCGTTGGTGAGACAGTCAGCCCAATCCTCGTACTGCGAGTTGCCGACAGCGAATGCGATAGTGAAAGCGTGGTTGTAGGTCATCAGCAAATCTCAAATCCGCCACAGTCAAGTAGGAACTCGGCAAACTCTCGGACATTCTCCGTAGAGAACGGATAGTTCGCTTCCCAAGGCACAATCTTGCCATTGCCACGACAACTGTTACACCACCCGTGAGTGCGTCCGACCACAATGGCGACATCCTCGTCTAGTTCTTTGGTGGGCATACCATTCTCAACGCCAACTGAGTCGGTTCGGATGCCCGTACTCTCGCACCAGTTGCAGTCACGCATCGGAAGAAGAGCGAGTCGTTCACGGTATTCCCGTTCGTACTCTGCGGTAGTCCCATCCTCTAGGTCGCTCATCAAGCGGAGTCCAAGTTTATGTGCGTCCTCTTCGTCAAGTCCGTCACCGTCGTTGGAGTGTCCGCTATCAACTTGTCCAGCGATGTCGCCGTGAACGCTTAGGCAGTAGTCCCATAGGGGATGCCACCACCACACATTGTTGCGGAAGTATTCGCCTTTTTCAGTTTTGGCATTCTTGCCATAAACATCCATTCCCATCAGTTGTCACCTTCCTCGTCCTCGTCGTCCAAGCCTTCGGGTGCTTCCACATTTGGGAAGTAAACGATGATACCTAGACCCATGCTGTCAAAGACTGGGTCGGAGAATGCCAAGCACAAGTCATCGTCCTCAACCATGAGGGCGAAACGGAAAGCATCGGTCATGCTCTCCATGTCAATGCCGAGGCATTGCCTGCCGTACATACTCCGTCCACTGTAGGAACGAAGTTCGGCTCCGTCAATGTCGTTCAGGAGAGTCTGAATGTCTTCTATTTGGTCGGGGGTGAGTGTAGTTGTCATACTCCCCTTGTCGGTCTGCTCAGGATTTGGATTTGCCATCACGCAGACTCGGCAATGATGTTGCCATCATCGTCCGTGATTACGGTAGTCCCGCTCCCGTTGAGCGAGATGAGTGAGTCCACGCACAGGCTTCTGACAACGAGGTCGGACACTTCGTCCCACATACTCTCTACCGTTGCGTTCACAGGGAAGTCGGTGAGAGCATTGACTATGTCCTCATTCGTGTAGTCGTCGGGGGTATCCACATTGACCGTCATAGTGAGTTCGTAGGTCTGCGTCAGGTGGACTCGCTTCATTGTTCCCACCATTCGTTCAGGGCATCGCAAATCGCACCTTGACCATCGCCACCCAAGTCCTGACGCTCTTCAGGCTCGTCCTCACGGCGCATAATGTTTGCGAACCCGTCAATCGTTTTCATAGTCACGATACGCACACGCATACGCTCAGGGTGCTGACTCGGACGAACATTGGGGCTTTCGGGGTTGCGAGGTGAGGCGTATCCAACCATTACCAACGCTACAGCGTTGATGTAAGAGGGTCGTTCGGTTTCCTCTAACAACTCGTAGGGGTTGGGGTTGCTCCCCAACAAGTACGCACCGTCGTTATCGCAAGCGTAGAGCAAAGCGTCTATGTTGAATGGGTCGTCGGCGTGGTTGTGAACCAAATCGTCAATAGTCATTGCCATTGCGGTGATGTTCATTGTGCCACTCCAATCTTGTTGAGAGCGTCCTGAATGTCGTGGAAGTAATGTCCGTGACAGATGTACCAGCCATTGTCGTTGGCGATAACAGTCCAAGAGGCGTAGGCGTGGAAGTTCTGTCCCTCACGCACAGCGACAACTTCCCAAGTGGCGAAACTTGCGCCACCCCATTGGTCAGGGTCGGCAGGCTTGTAGTCCTGAACCTTGCGGAACGCAATGACAGTTGCCTCGTTGTAGAGGCGAGTGCCTACTGCGATGTCGGCGGTGATGTGGTCGTAGTCGGTGATTTCGGTAGTGGTCATAGTTCCCTTGTCCAATCGCTGAGGATTTGGATTTAGTCGTCCCCGTAGTCGCACTTCTGTCCGTTACACGACCCGTAGTTCTTACAGTACGACTCGTAGTTCAGACACTCAGGGTCACGGCGGTCATTCACGACGACTACATCAGAGTCCCGCTTACCGCTTCGCTTGCCCAACTTGTAGGCGACGACAGTTGTGAAGAGACCCATTACTCCAGTTCCTTTGCGAGTTCAGCGAGGACAGCGTGGTCGTTGGCTCGCTCGTTGATTTTCTTGGAGACGAACTCCATCATCTCCTCGGCTACTTCGTCCAGTTCAGCCCGTTGTTCATCAGTAAGGCTCGCTACTGCGTCCTCTGACTCCTGTTCCCAATTCGGGTTGATGTAATCGTGGACGACTACCCATATTTGATGAAGTTCATCTTCGGTGTAGCGACCGCCAAAGAACAATTCGGCTTCCTTCTCAAAGTATGAGGGCAACCATTCTTTGTGGGCGATGAAGTGCCTTGTCCGTGCGTCGGTATACACTTCCCACGCACGAAACATACGGACAGCGTTCTCCATGAGTTCCAGTTCTGTATCAGGCGTAACGCCTACGGATTCCATAATGCTTGTGATGTTCATAGTTTCCTTGTCTGCTCACTCACGATTTGGATTTATCTCGGCTCACTCACTCTTTACGGTTCTCTCAGCGACATAGGTTTACAACTTGGGCTTGGAGTCCTCAACCGCCCGAGCGTGTGCTTCGGGGATGTTGGGAATCTGAATGTAGTGGGCGTGTCCACCGTGTTCCAGTACCCACGGCTTCGGGGGCAACTTGCCGTTGTAGGCAAAGTAGGCAACCTCAAACCAATGCGATAGGAAAATCTTGGTGGCATAGCGACGGGCTTGGAGGTCAATCCGTCCCGCTGGCAACATCCCTCGCTCCAACATCGCTCGCAAGTCCTTGTCCTTGATGTTCTTGGTCTCCAGCGATTGCTTGGCGAGGTCGGCGTAGTCACCTGCCTCGTTCTTGGCAATGCGACGAGCCTTCTCGTTGATGTAGAGATGACCGTAGAAACACTTGTCCTGCTTGTGGAACTTCACGAATGAGTCGCCAATCTTGTAGCAGAGCAACTTCAGGTCGGCATTCCACGGACGCTTCTCACCCTTTTCCCACTTCTGATTCGGGTTGAGTCCTGCGTATGACCAAATCTGTCCAACAGTTTCCACCCGTGAGATGTCAATGTGGGCAAGCAATCCTGCGGAGAGAATGTCTCCGATTCCGTACTGGCTCAATGCCCACTGCCCAGCGATATGAGCGTTGGCGTACTGCTTCAGTGCTGGCTTCACGGAATGCTCAACCGTTGCCATCTGAAGATGGTAAAAGTCAATCAGTTCGTTGTCCGTAGTAGACAGCGACGAACGCTGGTTGCCAAGTGCGATGCGATGTTCTTGGACTCTGTAATAGAAGTCCACTAACGCCCGTGCGGATTCAGGTGAGATAGTTCCCGATTTCTTCACCAAGTCCTTCTCTAGACGCTTGGCTACTTCGGGGGCGAGGAAATCAACATCCACGATAGAGGCGAGGTCGGTCATTAGCCCACCAACGCTTCCACGCTGGGGGCTACGCCCTTTTTGGAATCCACACGAATCGTGTGCTTAGGCGTGACCACTGATTGCTCAACGCTCGCAGGAATGAGTCCGTCCTTGACCGCCTTGTCAAAGGCTTCCTTATCAACGGTCAATTTGACTACTTGACGCAGGACGCTCGCAGGAATGAGTGATTCCAGTTTGTCAATGTCAAAGTCACGATTGGTGACTTCTACACACTCAATCTTGTGGTCGTCCACGAATGCGACTTCCACTCCGTCGTGAGCGAAAGCGTCAATGACGGTCTGACGAGCCTCGTCATACGCCTTGCCTGCTTCGGTCTTAGCCTGCTTCGCACGAATGAAAGTACGGCTTGCCTGTTCGGATGGTTTGATGGTTTCTGTGGTGATGGTTTCGGTTGTCATAGTTCCCTTGTCGGTTCGTTTAGGATTTGGATTTGTCTCGTCGGGGGTATCCGATTGGATACTGTGGGCGTACGCCGTTCAGTCCCGTTTTGACTCATGGCTCCGCAAGCGTCTAATACCCGTGACCTGCGGTTATCTATGTGCTTCTAACCTTTACGGTGGCGGAAAGGATTAGGGAAGAGGTGCGTTGAGTGCGATGTACTCGGCTTTGTCTGATTGTGATGGGCATAAGTTCCCAATACCAGCCAGCAAGATTGCGAAGTGAGTCGCACGGTCAGCGTTGTCGGTCGCACCCTCGTTGATGCGTTCCACAACATCGGTGTCCTTCATCCCGTCCTCCATCAACTGACACCACAACTCGCCAAACTCAAGAAGCGAAGCGTCGTCCATCTCGGGGGAAGTCCCGTAGAAGTACGCAACATCATCAAAGAAGGCGGACTGTTCTTCCGTGTACTGAATGTTCTCAGAAGGAATGGTGTCAATGACTGGAACACCCGTAGTCGGTAGAGGAGCAAGAGTGCTCTCGTCCCCGCCGATTACCCCCGACGAGCAACCAGCGAGGACAAGAATGGTAAGAGTCGGCAGAAGTCGCTTCATCAGAGAACCACCCAACGGTCACCGAACTCAGAGTTGAGTCCCAGCGATGAGCCACTATCCCACTTGACGGAGATAGTACCCGTGTCGTCTACAAAGTCAATAACACCTTCGTCGCCTTGACGGAGTTTCGTGTAGGGGTCGTTGGTGTACTGAAGTCGGACTCGCTTGCCGATAAGGGCATGGAGGTGTGCGTAGTGCTCTGTGTTCACAGTTCGTTTCCATTCTTGTCTTGGAAGATTAGTTCAGTCAGACTCATGCGACTGCCTCCTTGTGGGGAAACAGCATTCCAGCGTTGTTCTGAATAAACTCAGTGGCGTAGTTGGGGTCGGTAAAACGGTAAGTCGTTGAGCCGTTAGACAACTCCACGCACCAGCCATTCCCGTCTGATTCATTCATCTCTGCGTCATAGTAGAAGATGAAGTGGAGAGTGTTGATTTCGTTATTCATGCCACTTCCTCCGTGTCGCTTTCCTCAATACAGGCAGATGAGATAGCCGTGTAAATGTCGGTGTCGTCGTAGTGACGGTAGAAGTCGTCGGTAACCTTGTTCCACGCTTCGTCAGTAACTAGCGACCCGTCAAGGTCAGGGAACATACCCTTGTGGTAAACGAGAGCAAAGACTTCCTCGTCAGGGTTCAGTTCGTCGGTCAGTTGCTTGATGAGGTCAGATACTTTCATACTTCCCCTGTCGGGCTATCGGACATTTGGATTTGTCGCCCGTACGCCTCTATCCAGCCTTCGGGAGTGAACTGTCCGCTCCCGTAGTGAATCATCGGCTTGTCGTGGCTTTCCCATATAACAATCGGGATTTCATGCTCGTTATCGCATGGCGAACCAATGGAGATGCCGTAGCCAGTTGAGCCACCACGCAGTCCCGTGAGGGTGTCAAAGATGATTCGTGTCGCATAAGCAGGGTCTTCTAGGCGACCATCTTCTATGCACTTGCTCAATGCGTCAGCGAGAGTGTGGCAGACACCGCTACCACTCCAGTGTGTGTAGAGGAACAGCGTTACTTCCTCATGCGGTTGGCGAATGCCAATGTTTCCACGGTCACCCACGGGTATCACCCTTGGAGCGACTGTGCCCCCAGCGGATTCCCTCGGTGAACGAGGTTCTGTATGTCTGCCAAAGGTCGTCGTCATTCATAATCCAATGACCGACTTCGTTTAGTTCATCGTTGGTGGCGATGTATGCAGACCAACGGATGGCTTCCGCTTCCTCACTAGTGTCGTCGGGTTCGTAGTAGCCACCGCCACCGAGCAGTTCCCGTGCTTCCTCACGCAAAGCGAGGGGCGAGAACGACATTGTGTTTGACGACAGCAGTTCGCTGATGGGCAAGCCATCTTCTTCGGCTCGCTCAACGATTTCGTGGTCTTCCAATAGGTCGTCGGTAATCGTGACGACAAGGCATTCGTCGGCAGGAATAATCGTGCCTGTTCCAGCGTGAATAATCAGTTTCATACTTCCCCTGTCTGTTCCGTTGGGATTTGGATTTGGTCACCGTCGGTCAGCCCTAGCGAGGCAACGATGTTCAGTGGCTCAAATGCGTCCGTAGGGTCGTCGCCCCACGACATACCACCCGTGATGAGCCACGCAGTCCCGTCGAGCGTTCGCACCTCGGTGTCGCGAGAACCCTTTTCGTAGTAGTCGTACACCTCGGCAATCTTGCCAGTCATGAACTCAATCGCTTCGGCGTACTCGGCTTCGGGTGTGTCTTCGTCAAACTCCCGTGCGTGATAGTTGGAGAGAACATGGAGCAAGTCCTCGGAGTCCATCGCCTTCAGTTTGGCGATTGCCTCGTCCTGCGTCTTACGCATTGGAAGCATTGCGATGATTAGGTCAGCACCCATGTGTTACCACTCCTCCAGTTCTACGATTGTGTATGTCTGTAAGCCAGCCTCAGCGTCGGCAACCTCAAACTCGTCACCGTCAAGCCAGCCCTTGACCCAATGACAGTTGGAGTCCTCGTTGAGATAGGTCGCCTTGTCGTCGTCGGACATTCCTATCCAAGCAGAGGGCAGAAGCGACTCGTCATTGACCGTGTAGTAGTTCCATTCGTGGATTTTTAGACCCGACGGATAAACCATCTCGGCGCATACTTTGTATCCCAAGGTCATGCGTCCTCCAAGTCAAGAGCGAGAGGCTCAATCTGCTGAAAGTGGAACAACAACTCGTCCCAATCTGATTCCGACCAGTCGGGGTGGTCACCCGTAGCGTCGGCAAAGTTGAGCAGAGCGAGCGTGTCATCCTCGTTCCATCCCAAGTGGATGAGCGTCATCACCATGAATGGCGAGTGTCGTCCACGAAACTTCTCGGGCAAAGGGTTCGTACTGTTGTTGTAGCCGTTGCCAGCACTCTCACGAACAATGTCGTTCCACTTGGTTCCCCGTGTAGGGGTCATGTCTAGGTACTTCATGTTCTTGGTCATCAGTAGTCCTCCATCTCCATCGCCATCTCAAAGCGAATGTTGTCGGCTTCCCGCTCTTCGGGAGTCATGTCTAGGTAGTACGGGCGTTCCTCCGTGCCCTCAGGGGCAGATAGGTAGCCAGCGTTTCGGGCAATACCGCAGTTCCAAGCCTCGTTGGCATCAGAAGCGAGACCGCCTCCGCTGACCCAAGACATAACAAACTCGGCGTATTGTTCGCCCTCGTAATCGGGTTCGTGTTCGTGTTCCATATCTACCCTGTCCGTTCGCTTGGGATTTGGATTTACCGAGTACCTATCCCTGTTTGGTATCATTGTTGTCTACAAGCACCAAGGAGTTTGCGATGAGAAAACTAACCCCCGAAGAACGAGCCGCCAAGAAGGCACTCGCCCATACCCACGATGAGAACTGTGGTCACACCGAGGCACCAGCAGTTGCACCCGTAGCCGAGGAAGCCCCCGTTGAGGAGGCTCCTGTCGCTGAAGTCGTCGCTGAAGCCCCTGCCGAGGAAGCCCCCGTTGAGGACAAGCCCAAGAAGAAGACTGCTCCCAAAGACTGACGGTGGCGGAAGAAGCCTGAATCAAGGCTTACTTCACTTGTAAGGCGGTAGTCCTGCCGACTCCAGTAGTCGGTAAACCGTGTCCTCGCAAAATTCCTTCATCTCATACCCAATGTCTACGAGTTCGCTGTGGGCGGCGTACCACTCGTCGTGGTCTTCGGAAATTACTTTATTCTCTAACGGCTTTCGGCGTTCCGCAAACGCTTCAGGCATATCTCCGTCAGACATTCCGTAAGAGGCGACTTCTTTGCCTCCGTGAAACGCCTCGCAACCCCAAAATCCCATTCCCTCTTCGTGAAAAGAGTTAGTGATGGTGAGCGTTGGGAAAAGTTCACTAATTTTCCGCAATAGCCGACTCGGGGGCGACCATGCGGTGTCGTAGGAGAGTAGGAGTACGCCCGACTCAGCCTCCAACGGGTGGTCATTCGGGGATGGTGCCCACTTCGTTCCCCAGTTCTCAATACACCAGTCGTACCAATCCTTGTGACCGTACTTAGCCTTGTTCGCCTCGTACTTCTTTAGGAGTTCTTGGTATTCGGGGTCATCGTCACCATCACGACGGAAGAACACCGAAGCAATCTGGAGTTCTTCTGGGATGGGAAATAGGAGCGTCAGGTCGTAAGTAGACCTGTCCCCATCAAGGGTGATTGCTTCCACGAACCTCGTAAGAGTTTCTTGGTCGCCGTGAATAGTTGTTGAGTTGTAGCACCAGTTAGGCATAGTAACCCCCTTGTCTAATGTCTACCGATTTGGATTTACCAGTCGCTCGCTGGGGCAGGGGACACGCCCCTACCCCATGCGAACTACTTGTCAGCCCTTTTTGGCGGTGACCTTCTTGGCGGTGACCTTCTTAGGTGCCTTCGCCTTGTTAGCCATGCGCTGTGCCTTTTCGGCAACACGGGTCTTGATGCCCTCCGTGGACAAAACCATCATGTAGACGGTGAAGGTGTCGCCTTCTTTGTTTGCACGGACAGAGACACGCAAGTCGTTGCGCTGGCTCGCCAATGAGTAGTAGTACGAGATGAACTTCGCATCTCGGGTGTAGACCGCCCACTTGTCAGGGGTGTCCGAGAGACGAGCAATGAAGGACTTGACAGCCCCGCCATTACGCCCACGACTCGCAGGTGATGGATTCTCAAACACAATCCGCTTGTTATTCATTAGTTTCCTCTTTCTGAGTGATTAGTAAGTCCAAGACGGACTTGTTGGTTACGAAAGCCTGCTCTGCGTCCTTCTTCAGTTGGAGTGCCTTGCGACGGGCAACCTCTCCACGGAATCCGAGACCAGTAGTGGCGGTCGTTCTATGTTCTCCCGACAGGGTTGTCAGGAGAGTTCTATCTCCAGTGAGCATCACCTTTACGGCAGATACCCACTTAGTTCCATTGCCTGACTTTGGCGTGACACTGAAGTCAAGTCGCCCGTAAACCAAACGAGCATCCACAACGACTACCTGAACGGTGAGTCCGTCAATGACGATGTTCCCGACGAGGTTCTTGTAAGTATCGGCATCTAGTGAACCGTTACTCTTGAGTATGATGTCTGCTATCTGATTCATAATTCTCTAACTGTTGGTAGGGGAGTGTAAGTGCGTAATTTCGTAGTACACAACCTGCGGTGACCAAGGTCACACATAAAGTCATACTGATGTATCGGGTCCACTTGTGTTAGTTCTTTCTATGAGGTTCGTGATGTAGGTAGCCCACTCACGAATTTCTACAAGAATCGTTGATGCAAATTCAGTTACATCTTCTTCAGGGTGAGCCACCCAATCATTCACTGAATCCACAAGAAAGTTATGGACCGCCGTGTATTCGTCGGTCATTATGACTTCAGTTGTCGGAAGTAGTGCGAGTAGTTCTCGTCGGTTCATGCCTTCTCCCTTGTGGAATCAAACGCCCCAACGGACGAAAGTATCTGAATCGCCCGAGCCTCTATGCGACGGACGCTCTCACGGGTGTGTCCGTCACCAATGATTGTGGCAACTTCAGCAAGCGTCCGTGAAGTACCTCCGTTGTCGCAACCGAAACGGAGTATCAAGATTGTTTGTTCGTGTGGCTCTAAGAAGGAGAGAATCTTCTCCCGACGCTCAGTCGGGTACGAGGCGATGTTGATGTTGTAGTTCACTTGATGAAGTCCTCGCCAATCGCAAACAACCTACGGGCGGTCTCAATGAACGCCTCAAAGTCATCGTCGCTCAGTTCTTTCGTTACATAAGAAGCACGGGCGCACGGGTATTCGGTAATGGCGTGACTAGCGATAACGAGCCAGCCCCTTTCGTCCGACCACTTCTCAATGTTGGCGTATGACTGATGGTCATAGGCATTGCGACGAATGTTCGCTCGTAGAAGACAAGTTCCGTCCGCATTCTCTAACGAGTAGCGACGAATCTCTTGCCAGTACCAAGAGTTCTCGTTGTTTTTGATGGACTCGTCCACCGTCTCGTAGCCCAGTTCCAAGATGGTCATTGGAGAACCCTCCAACCGTCGTGGTGACCTGTAACAAGAAGGTCTTTCCATTCTTGTTCGGACTCGCAGTAGTAGAAGATGTCCTCGTCCCACACGGACCACGCATCGTGTTCGGGGTGGTCGGGGTCAGCCAAGATGTCGGTCACCCGTGAGGCTTTTTCATCAACAATGATGTGTACGCCTTCCGTTGCTTCGGGAGCGTCGTCCCAAACAATTTCTACCTCAACACCGTTGAGTGTGAAGTCTGATGGAGTAACAAAGGGAGTAGTCATAATACTCTTGTCGTCTTCGTCGGGATTTGGATTTGGATTCACGATTCCTCGTACTTCTCAATGTCAAGGAACTCGCACTCGCCGTGAAGTTCGTTGTTCTTGTCGGCTTCATGTAAGAACTCGGAGCCACGGGTCAATGCCGTATCTTCGTCCCCTGCCTCAACATAGACATGAATAATGTACTCAATGTGATAGGTGTTCATTAGAGGCTCACCTTCATATCGTCGGGCTTGTGTCCGATGGGACGGAGAACGAGAGTGCCTGCTGGAATGCTGGCTCCTCTGAACTCCTTGTCAAGAACATCGGCGTGATATAGGGCAACGCCAACAGGCTTGACCGCATCGGAGAACGCCACGGCATCCTCAAGCGTCGCAAAGGTCATCGTCAGTGTGTACTTCTTGGGTTTCATTCTGTCTCCTCAATGTTCTCGCCGTAGGTGGCTTGTCCGTGTTTCGCCTCGTCGTAGCAGGCGGTGTGATAGTTGCCGTAGTGAAACTTTCCGTCCTTGTCCTCAAACTCCACACGGGTTTCGGTGTCAAGGTAGATGGGTTCGTCGCACTCGGCGCACTCAAAGCCAGCGCACTCGGCGCAGGCGTATCCGTCTAGGTATTCGCCAGTCTCCTCGTCCTCTCGGTCAGCAGGAATGCGATTGACGAACTTGCCAATGAGTGTTCCGTCCTTGTGAGTAGAACCGAAAGCAGTGGAGTCACCGCAGTAGATACAGGGGTCAGTAATAGTAGTCATACTTCTACTGTCCCCTTCTTGGACATTTGGATTTCGGACTCATAGGCGCACTGTCCGTGAGCGTATCCATCGGCGTAGCGAGTCGGACGAGTACCGTCGCCCTTGCCTGTCATCGGTTCGCCACACTCGTTACAAGAGTGGTCGTAGTACCAGTCGGCAGGTTCACGAATGAAACCAATGCCGACGAAGTTGCCGTGGTCAGTTTGACCGTCCGATGTCATCGCATAAGCAGTGACACGGGTTGGCTGGTCGTACGAGGCATTGCCTAGTTCTTCCGAGTCCCAGATGTTGATATCCCACTCGTCGTTGTAAGCACCCCACCAGTCGCCTCCGTATTCACCTTGAGGAATAGCGTCTAGTTGTGCCTGTGCCCAAGCGAGTATCTCTTGTTTCAGTGGTTCGTTCATAGTCATCTTGTCCGTCTCATCAGCATTTGGATTTATCAGCAGTAATGAATCTTGGTGATGTGGGCAGGGTTGAGTGTGACCACGCCCCACGAATCGTCGGAGTTGAGGTTCGCAATAGAGAAGTAGGAGTTCTCGTCAGCGTTGATGGACTCAAGTAGTCCGTCGTACACACTGCCATCACGGGTGGTGATGGTGACAGTCGCTCCAACGAGTGCCCGCAACACAGGGCTGTCGTACCACGACGAAGCCTCGTCGTGATGAGTGATGATGAATGGTGCTGTCTCGTTCATGCCAATGCCTTTCTGATACGACTCGCCAAAGCGTCTGCCTGTGAGCCACGACCGTTGAAGTCGTTATTGGAGTCAATCCCCAACTGACCGCACAGCCAGTAGAGGAAGGTGAGGTTATAGACACCCTTGAGTTTCTCAACAGGCTTCCCGTCCTTGCCAAAGATGGTGGACTTATGGCTAGAGGCATCCGACTTATAGGTATGGATGAGTTTCGCTTTACGCAGTTCGTCCTCGGAGAAGTGAGGAGCGTAGAACGAGGGGTTGAAGATGGTATGCCCGTCGCCAATAATCTTTCCGTCAGCGATAGCGTCCTTGGTTCGTTGTGTGATGGTAGTAGTCATATCCCCCCTGTCATCCTCGTTAGGATTTGGATTTGCTAGATTCTTGACGAGAAGCACTAGAGTCTTGACGACGGGGCTTCCTAGGCGTATCCTGTCTAAATCCAAATGGCACACAATCCGACAAGGGGAACATATGTCCACACTTACCGCTGAAGAAGTAGAACGCCGTTACAAAGAAGGTATCCGCACGATGGAGGATAAGTACGGCAGTGTGTTCCGTGCGCCCTCCGAGGAAGTTCGTGAGAACTCTGAGCGTGTACGGGCTTTCTATGTCATCAAGAAGTACGGCGGTTCTATCAACCGTCAAGTGCTTGCTCAATACATGATTCCTCCGTCTATTGCCGAGGCTGTCCTTGCTGAGTGTGGTGGCGATGGCGTAACGAGCGTTGAGCCAAAGGTGAGTCGCTCCGACCAATACAAGTCGTTTGAGCAGTGGGCTGGTGAACACGACTCCGAGCAGTTCACGACCGAGCAGTTAGTGGAAGTGTCGGGCTTCTCGTATCAGACCACACTGAAGTTCATTGACGGGAGTCCGTACTTTCGCAGAATAAAGAAGGGCTTGTACGAGTGTCGTAATGAACGCTTGCGCCGTGAGCAAGGGAAGTAGTTGCTGGTTACGGGTCGTAAATCCAAATCGGTAACGGCACGACAAGGGGGTTATGACTACTACAACTACCCCCACCAAACTTCCCTCTTGCTGGAAGAAACTTGATAACGCCCTCTCCGCAGGGATTGACCGCATCATTCTGTTCGGACCTTCGGGTACGGGTAAGACCTATGCTGGTCTGAACCACGGCAGTACCCAAGGCGGTTCGCATCGTCTTATCTGTACGGAAGATATGACCACCGCTGATGTGTGCGGTGCGTTTATGCCTGATAACAAGGGAACTTTCTCTTGGGTCGCTGGCTCTGCCCTCAAGGCGTGGGACGGAGACGGTATCACTGGCGGTCGCCTCGTCGCTGACGAGATTGACAAGGCTGGTGGCGATGTTCTCGCTACCTTGCTCGCCTTCACCGATACTCCCGAATCTGCTTCGTGGGAGAACCCCGAAACTGGTCGTATTCATCGCCCTCGTGACGGTTTCTCCGTCATTATGACCACGAACATTGAGAACATGGCAGAACTTCCTACGGCTCTGTCTGACCGATTCCCTGTTCGCATTCGGATTGACCAACCTCACCCTTCTGCTCTGACTCGTTTGTCGTCTGACCTACACGGTATTGCCGTGAGTCTTGCTGACGCTGGTCGTGAGAGAGTGTCACTCCGTGCGTTCTATGCGTTTGACAAACTGCGTTCATCGTTGCCTGTTGGCGAGGCAGCCGAACTGGTGTTCGGTGACCGTGCGTCGGCGATTATGGAAGCGATGAAGATTGACTCTCTTGCGAGGGTGACCTTATGAGTATCACCTCTGTACGCCCTCTGCCTGAGGCTCTCAGTAGGCACGACACGACTAAGCAGTCGGGAGAATGGGCAGTAAACGAGTGCGCCCCTATCCGTGGACTACCCGTGACCTCTGTTTCGGGTCGCATGATGAGTGTACCTATGGGCGACGATGCTCTGTCTGAAGTAGTGCGAGCGCACGAATTGGTACACGCCAAGGTTTCTCCACAAGACCTGACTCCCTATATCGGGCGTGGGTTGGCAGGTGAGGACTCACTGCGAGCAGTTGAGGAACTGCGAGTGAACTTGCTCGCCTCTGAACTTGGCTACGACATGAAACACTTGCTTGACGGTTCCGAGGACACTTTCGGTGAACGAGTAGTGGATATCAACGACTGGCGTGGGGCGGTTATGTTCGCTCTTGCTACGGCAGGAACGGGTGGACACAAGAAGTTTCTCAACGGCGTTCGTCGCAAGAACAAGGTATGGGGTGCTGTGCTTACTGACATTAGTAAGCGAGCAGTGAAGGAGATGAACAAAGTCGGTAAACGACGACTCGCCTCTACCAAACTTATTGGTGACGGACTCATTGAGGGGTTCAGTCATACGGAACGAATAGCAGAGTGGGCAGAACGAATGGCTACTACCACTCCCCCTGAACCGACCCCTAGTAAGGGCGACGACAAGAGTGACGACACTACTAAGGGTGACGACACTGGAGACGACAAGGGTGACGACACTGGAGATAGCGAGGAGAGTACGCCTAAGCGTGGGCGACCTAAGAGTTCGGAAGTGGATACAACCGATGCTGTTGGTAGGTCACGAAAGATAGATATGCTCCCCTCGTCACCGCCTAGTTGGATGAAACTCAAGGTGGAGAGACTTCCCCTACCTACTGTTCTCAATGGTGCGTTGGGTAAGAAGAAACTTGCGTCACAAACGGGCAAGTTCCCTCGTCGTATTCATCGTCTTATCAGTGACCCCCAAAAGAGAGTGTTTGACCGAACTGTCAAGGGCAGGGGTGGTATCGTCGTTGTAGATGCTTCAGGCTCTATGTCAATGAGTAGGGAAGAACTGCGTGAAGTAGTGCTGTCTGCGCCAGGCTGTACGGTTATGACCTACTCAGTAATGGGTGATTGGAGTATTGACGATAATGGCGAGGCTGTTACTGCTAATGCTTGGGTGCTTGCTGATAAGGGGCGTATCTGTGACGATATGCCGTTCTCACGGGGTCAAGCGAACGGTGTGGACTTACCTGCTTTGGAATGGGCAGTAAGTAATCGCTCTCGCTCTACCACTCCTATCGTGTGGGTATGCGATGGTCATGTAACTGGAATGGGAGATAATCCTCACGACAGTCTGACGCTTCAGGTAGTGAACTACTGTAGTCGTCATAACATCGTCGTTGTGCCTGACACTGCTACTGCTTGTAAGTATCTGACTGCTCTAGGTCAAGGTCAGCGTATCAAGGTGAATGAGCCTTGGTGTTTCACTTCAGTAAGGAACAGTTACTTGAGTAAGTGAATGATGTGGTGACTACTGTCTGTTGGGTTAGTAGTCATATGATGTAGTCACCTACGAGGGGAGTAGTACCTAGTGTGCTACTCCTCTCTCTTGTGTGTATGTACTTATGTATACGAGATGATGATGATGATGATGATGATGAGTAGTAATGATGATGATGATGATGATGATGATGATGATGATGATGATGAGTAGGTAGGTAGGTAGGTAGGTAGGTAGGTAGGTAGGTAGGTAGGTAGGTAGGTATAACGATATGCGCCTATGTATGCGCCTATGTATGTATACCTAGTACCCATAGCCCCTCCGTAAGCACTTTTTTCTTATGTATATAGGTATGTAGGCATAAGGGTTATATAGGCATAAGGGGGTATAGGAGTAGGGGGTATAGGCATAAGGGGTATAGG
>Ga0255078_1000028_pt1 | contig 35851 bp, 52 predicted proteins | sample Colum_Atlam_RepA_FD_188462 | JGI IMG/M metagenome (GOLD analysis project Ga0255078, IMG submission 188462) | Freshwater microbial communities from Columbia River, Oregon, United States - Colum_Atlam_RepA_8h | ecosystem: Environmental > Aquatic > Freshwater > River | place: USA: Oregon... | reverse complement strand
AACCCAAGCGTCAACAGCATCTTCACTTGTCCACTGACGCGTACCGCGTTTCGGTACTAATTTAAAGCCTGGCACCGTTTGACCATTCTCTAGCATTTGTGTGGCCAATGCACGTAAATCTTTAATATAACTTTCAATCGTATCGGCTTGCTCTAACTGCATAGCAATTTGATCGATCGGTAGCGCTTGCAATTTAGTTTGCAATACGCGCTCGACTTGGCCGGTCATCTTAGGGCAGATTGGTTTAGCTGCGCACCACCGGCAATGGTCGCCTGTTTCCATTGACGCTGCTTCGGTGTGGCTCTCATGTACTGCACGACGCAACTCTTGCTCAAACAATGCTACACGTTGTGGTGTAGTTACCCAACGGCGAATTTCTGGCGGCTGCACAATAATACATTCGATTTCATCAGCACCTTCAAAAATCCATTTGGATTCTTCGGTTCGCATTGCGGCTGCTGCGTAGAATAACAATTGATAGTTTTCTTCAGCGCTAACTAATACGCCGTCGCCAAACTTCCAATCTAAAACAATAGCTCGCTTCCCGATGCGCCCAAGTAGATCAGTGCTGCCAAACACGCCAGGTAGAAAATCACCGAATCCCACTCGCGTTTCAATCTTAAATGCCATGACGTTTGTAGGATCGATTTCTTCAAGTGCTGCCAGTGCGACAGTAATCTTTTCATCAATTAACTCCTCAGTTAACACTTGGTCATTGTATTTAGTACCAAGGTATTTTTCAGGCGCTTCATTAAATTCAAGTACATCAGCAATCACGTTATGCAGTAGCGTGCCGCGATCTGCATGTTCGTTTGGGATGTCTTTTGATGGTATCTGTTGAACCAGCTTAACCGATGCTGGGCAAGCTATGACGCGCTTGGCGGTTGATCCACCGACGATGTTGGAATGTTGCACTTTACTCTCCTGTACTGTTTGAACCCACAGAATAAAACATTAAAGAATCCCTTGTCAACACTTTTATTGTGCGATATATTCTGCCCATGAAAGAAGCCGAGATCGAAAACTACTTCGTCTGGTCTGTTGAATTTATGGGCGGTAAAGCCTATAAATTTAAGACGCCAAACAATCGCGGCGTATCAGATCGTATTGTTGCACTGCCCAATGGCTCGACTTGGTTTGTAGAATTGAAACGACCCAAGGGCGGCAAATTATCGCCGCTTCAGGTGATATTTCGCGATGAAGTAGTAGATTTGCATCAGCGCTACGCGTTACTAAACACGAAAGAAAAAATAGATGAGTGGGCTAAAACTCAGACCGTACCAAGACGAAGCTGCTGATTTTCTTTATACGAATGACAGAGCAATGATATTAGCGCCCGTTGGCGCCGGTAAGACTGCGATCACGTTAACAGCAATGTTAGCAATGATTAAAGACAAACACGCGAAACGATTTTTGGTTGTAGCACCCAAGCGCGTTTGTACTGATGTGTGGCCTATCGAATTACCGAAGTGGGCGCCAACTTTAAAAATGAATTTAGCTGTCGGTTCACCCTTAGATCGACTGCGCGCAATTGATAAGGCGTCGGACATTGTTGTAATCAATTACGACAACTTGCAATGGTTAGCGGATTACGGTGTGGCTGGGTTTGATGCGGTGGTGTTTGATGAGCTGACACGATTAAAGAATCCATCCGGCGCCAGATTTAAAGCGCTGCATAAAGTAATGGATCAGTTTGCTATTCGTTGGGGTTTGACCGGATCGTTTACTAGCAATGGGTTAGAAGACGTGTTTGGACAATGCAAGATCATCAATGAAAAATTACTTGGCCGCAGTAAGGGCGCGTTTATGCAACAGCACTTTATTTTGGTTAACCGCGATTACGGTGAGTGGATGCCTAAACGCGGTGGGCTGCACGCGGTGATGCAAAAGATTAAACCAGCAACGTATCTTCTTGAGCCTGGCGAATACAGCGACACATTACCGCCGTTAAATGTTGTCGAAGTTCGTAGCACAATGGACATGACGCACTACGAAAAAATGAAACGTGATTTTGTTGTTGAGTTTGGCGGTGATGAACGGGCGATTGCTGCAAACGCGGCAGTAGTCACAGGTAAGTTGCAACAGATGTCGTCTGGGTTTGTTTATCAGACAGAGAAACAGGCGCTAATTCAACCAGGCAAGTTTGCGATAACAAAAACGGCCATTTGGTTTAGCACGCATAAGTTTGACCGACTAGCAGAACTACTAGAGGAGAATCAACATGCGAATACGATCGTTGCGTATATGTATCAGGAAGAGCTTGCAGAAATTAAGAGGCGCTATCCCAAGGTGGTTACGTTGGATGAAACGGATGCGATCGAGAGATGGAACCGAGGCGAAGTGGAATTACTCGCCGTCCACCCAAAGAGTGCAGGACATGGCCTTAATCTTCAACATGGAGGCGCCCACATTGTATTTCTGTCACTGCCGTGGAGTTTGGAGTTGTACGAGCAAACGATTGGCCGACTGCACCGATCAGGACAAACCAAAACAGTATGGTGCTACATCATGATGACCGATAAAACCGTCGATGAAAAAATACTCGGCGCACTAAAAGACAAACGCGCTATATCTGACGTTGCATTGGAGGAACTGAAATGACTGAACATAAATTATTGCGCATGATAGAAGAAGCAGGGTTTGACTTTACGCCTGACATCATGAACAAACTGCAAAAGTTTCAGAATTTGATTTGGGTAGAGCGCGAAGAATGCGCGAAAGCCGCCGAAGCTGTAGTGCCACGACATACGGAGTGCGGTAACAAGATTGCGGGAGCTATACGGGCAAGGAGTAACCATGACTAAAGATGACATTATCAGCATGGCGAGAGAGGCAGGGTTTTATGTTGACGGTCATTTTCACATGACATTTGGCATAGCAGTTGAACATTTCGCCAATTTAGTCGCACAAGCAGAGCGCGAGGAATGTGCAAAGATTTGTGATGCAGCACAATTGTTTGGAAATAGCGATGAACGATGGGCGGCAAAATGCTGCTCTGAAGCTATCCGCGCAAGGGGGGCAGCATGACAAGCTGGATTGATGAACTAAAGCCAGGCGACAGGGTTATGTTTGATGGCGACCCTGCAAGAGTTTTTAACGTGATAAGGCAACGTCCAACTGCGCCAGATTATTTTTATTTAGATTTTGATGATGGTTCTTATATTGGCGTAAATGATAACGAATTAATTGCGAATGGCGCAAAGGAGAAGAACAATGACTGAACACAAACACGCAGCGCTTATCAAAGCATGGGCTGAAGGTGCAAAGATTCAAAAATTTTCTAAGCGCAGTCAAAGATGGGAAGACACTGACAGCCCAACTTGGTTTGAAGATACCGAATACCGTTTGCGAACTGATTATACGATTGAGCTAAATGCGCACATTTTGAACAATGAATTGTTTATTGATGTCGGCGCACGATTTCCAAATATGTCGTTAGTCTTTGATGCAACGACTAGCGAATTAAAGTCTGTTGAAATGATTAAATGGAAAGGTAAGAAATGAAGAAACCACACTGGGCTGAAATGAATAGCAGATTATCAGCGCTTACTGAGAAGCAAGTTTATGTAATGCTACAAACTGAATTGGATACGTATCGTAGAGCGTCGTATTTAAATCGTTTGCATCAACGCTATTGCGCGCTACGTGACGCCAGAGAACGTAAAGAAATACTAGCCAAGGCCGCTGCATGAACTGTAAGGAGTGTGGCGACAGAACATACGTGGTGTTGACGCAAAAACAATTGGGCGGCGTTAGACGGTTGCGTAAATGCCACAAATGCGGATTTAAAGCCTATACGGGCGAAGTCTGGTTGGCTTTGTTACCGCCACCCGAGCCAAAACCTACTTATACTAAAGAGGAGGTATCAGCCATGAAAAAGAAAGTGGTTAATATACGAAGGAAAAACGAAGACCGGAGGACAGATGAGGAAACATAACAACATGAGTATGGGCGACCATTACATTTACACACCATCAACAACGGATGTCACGATTCGTTGGCGCGCAAATTACAACTGGACACCACCATCAGAAAACCCGCAATTTATAAAGAAGTGGGCTGATTTTAGAATGAGATGCGCTCAAGGAATTGAGCAAATTGTTGACCGCAACATGATCCGCAAAGGGCAATCATGAAAAAACTATTACCCCTTATTTTTCTAACCGGATGTTCATCATTCGATATGCCAAACACGGCGCTGACGGTAGAAAAAGATATTCAACAAATGAGCCGCAATGAAGTCATCATGGCCATTCAAGAATGTGAATCAAATCGCACTAGAGCTGTAATGATACTGGCCAAGCGAAAAATTTCAGGGCGCACATCCGACGTTGTTGTCGATGTTACTTGTGCGCCGCGGCCGTCATATTATTAATGGCGAAGCGATTCGTACTGCTTGACGCACTGGTCTAAGGCTGCTTTAAGGCTGGCTGCGTCGGCACTGTACCCTGCAAGAAATTCTGCATCTCCTTTTGCCAGTTGCGCTCCGGTGGCTGCACTACAAGCGCTGGCGGCACTGGACACGGCACTGCCTTCGGCGGGGCGCTCTGGCCGGTTGCGCAAGCTGCCAAGAAGAATACGGTTAGTATCGGCCACTTTTTTAAGTTCACGATCTTTTTCCTCGCGTAAATTATTTGCGCCCTGTTGAAGCGCTTGCTCTTTTTCTCTGGCGATGCGCATGTTCTCCGCATACTCGGCCATTTGTTTGGCTTTCTCTTTGTCCCATTTTGCTTGAACTTTAGCTTGGCCAGCATCGTCGCCTTGCCAATGGCCAGCGCCATAGGCGAACACTACGGCCAAGACGCTGCCAGCAATGAAATACGGATTCATTTAGGCGGTACTTTCGTGCCTTCCAGTTTCTTATGCACTTTGACGGTTTTGCACACCTGTTTGCCTTTTTCGTCGTGACAAACTTTTTTCATCTCACCACCGGCAAACGCAATAAGTGGAACAAACGCAATAAGTGCAATAAGTGATCGCATCATTCAATCTCCGGTTGTGGTGCAGCAGGTGGGGCAGGTTTGCCATTAAATCCTAGAACGACAGGCGCAGCCGCTGCTACAGGCTCAATCGTTGGCTCTACACGTTTGGCTGGCGTCATAGGCGCTGGTGGAGTTTGCGGCTTCATCGCCTCTTCGCGCTCCTTTGCCGTTGACAAGCCTGGTGGCACAAATTGATCTTTACCTTTAATCGCGATCAAGGTTGCCAGCGCGCCCAATATGTACTTACTCATGTCAGAAAGCAGTAAGAAAAACTGCTTATCCGCTGGAGCCATTCCAGACATTGGCTGCGTAACAAACACGACCGAATACATAGATAGCGTCGCCATCATAAATAAGATCATACAAAAGCAAATGCCAATTATGAATTTTAACCATGCATTCAAACTATCTTCATTCATGGCTTCACCTTTTCTGGCTGCGTGACATCGCTAGGACAAGTGCCAGTCGCCGTGCAGATCGGCGCTTTGCATTCATCCGTTTCCCAATTTTTAGGGTCTTGGCAAGGATACCTAAAACGGTCTTGGCAAGCACTAAGCACCAAGGACATGCAAAGCATGCTCATAATGTTTCTTGCGATCTTCGATCCCAATTAAGCCCCCATTAATTCGCTTAGTTAATGTAACTAGGTCAGATTTATCTGCCCATTGATTCAATCCATTTACCTCCCAAAACCAGCAAGCGCTTTGAGCAGCGCCTTCAAACGTGGCCAAGTATTCTGGCACTTCATCAATCTTTAGTGGGCGACCATCCACCTCAATAGAATCTGCAAAGGATTGATAGTTTGACCGACCAGTAAGTTGGATAAGACCACGGCCACAATAACGGTAGCCATCACCGCTAGACTCATCACCGTTGCCCATGCGGTTAGAATAAATACGACTTCCGATAGCCGCCTGCTTGTCAGGGCGCGCACAATACTGGTTAGCGATAGCGTCATCTGGAAAATATTTAGGAAAAAGTCTGCGAAGGGATTGTGGCTTGTAATTCAGATTTTCTTTTAGCGTCGTAAAACCACCAGACTCATGACTGCATTGCGCTACAAAAGCAGCAATACGATGAGCGGTATTAATGTCATAGTCAGGAAGCAGTTGATGCAAAGCATTATGCCAATGTTCGACATATTTATTCCTTGGTAGTAGTTGCTTCAGTTGGCTCAGAGTTAGCATTTTTTTCCTCTAGTTCACGCATCAATAATTTGCGTATCCTGCGCATTCTATCGACTTCAATAATGGCTGCATTCGTTGCGTTATTAGCGTCCATGATTGCTAAACCAACTAACGGCAATGCAATGGCGAGTGTCAACACCATCGTGATTAAGCAAATCAATAGTACCCAAGGGATATTGTCTTGCTCATCCTTATCAGTAGTAGGAGGCTTATTAACCATAGGGTCACGAACAGAACCGCGCCAAACCATGTCGCATTTTCCTTGATCTTTCTAATTGCTCGCCGTCGTTTTGCTGCGGCTGAATGTATTGCTCTTAACTCTTCCGCATTGGCTATTCGCTGCTCTTCTTGAATCTGCCCCCACATTTTTTCAAAGCGGGTATATAAGTCGCCCAACTCAGCCGGTGCGTTGTACGTCATCTCAGTTCGGATATCGGCGTACATAGAATTTAATCGACTTCGGATAAGCACTCTGCGCAACGCGCGCCGACCGATAGATTCTTCACCTTTGTATACTTTTTTTGATTCACGTTCTTCCTGCAAAAAGAGTTTTTCAATCGTATCAAATGCGTCTAAGAACTTACCCAAATGTTCACCTATATCACCCAGCGCGTCATTCGGATCAGTTTTTGCTATCTTCTGAACCTTCTGTACTTCTTCATTGAACTGAATCTTTTGCTCATTCGTTGGATGCTGAATCTTACTAAACTGCGATTTCAGGTCATCCAATACTTCCCTGACATCACCGGCTGCATTCTTTATGTCTTTATAGAGTTTGCATCCGGCCTTTGCCGCCGCAATCGCAGTATTTGCCGCTGCGATCAGCGCGAACGGCATTTACTCTGCTTCGCGGGATTTTAGTTCTGCTTCCAGCTCTTCTAAAGTTGGGCCAGCAACAGATTCTTGCATAGGTAATGACCGCATTTCAGGGCGCGTTGTATCCATCATCGGGCCAGCACGAACGGCTCCTATAGCGCCTACTTTAGTAATGTTATACAGCGAATCCAAACCTTTTTGCGTAAGCGTTTTTTTAGTCGATAAATCCATTAACACTTTACGATTTTCAGGGCTAAAAATTATGTTTGAAAACGCTTCAGGACTAGCAATAACATTACGCAACAACGCTGCCGCTTCGCGCAATATTACTGATCCGCCATAACCTACGCCTGCGGTTCTGGCACCGCCAAAAATGACGCCTCCGCCACTACCGCCTGGCGTTTCGGCTGCTTCTTTAGACAGCACGCGCTTCATCCATTGCATAGCTAATCGCGCATCGCCAAGGTCTTTAGGGTTAGGAAGCAATTGCCCTAAGTCGCCTTTTTTATTCATTGCGGCTAACGCTTTATCAATAGCAAATTCCGGCGCTAATGCTGATGCACCAGCCGCACCGCTACGACCGGCCGATAATACATCTTCCATTTGCGCGCGGCGTATTGTATTTAACACCTCAGTTACTTGGGGATTAGGGTGGTTTTGCAATACATCAATTAAAATTTGACGCTGAGACTCAGGCTTTGTCTTTAACTTTTGCAAAACTGTTTCAGGAACTAACTGGCTAACATCTTGCACATCAAATTCTCTAGTTAATGGACGGTTTGAAAATTCTTCAATAGACTTTATGTTTTGCGCAAACTTATCGCGAGCCGTTTTAAGTTTATCCGCTCCAGGCACGCCGTTAGCAATGGCATCATCTAATGATTGTTTAAATCCTTTAAGAACGGACAACGCAATGCCTTTAGCTTGCCCAGGCGCGACGCCTTCAAAAATATTACCCTTACCAAAATTAGCCGTTCCAGAATAAGCTGCTTCACCCCAAGCGGATAAGTTTTTTTGTAGCCGATCAATATCTATTTTTGCTGCTTGCGCTGGAGTACCTTGGGTTACAGTTACCGCCGCAGGTTGACCAGAAGGGCCAACTATAGCTGACGGCGTTGTTGTGGCAGGTACAGCGGGTATAGCATATTCGTCAATAATTCTATTTAATGAGTTACGTAATGAATCTAGCGCGGGTACTTCTGCGGGTATTGCAGATAACCTAGATTGAACTTCGGCAATAACGGGTGTCGTATCTATTTTGCCGCCAGCTTTTTTAGCCGCGTTAAAATCTGTATCCGCATCCGAACGTAATTTTGACGACAACGATTTACCGTAGTTTTTAAACGCGTCAAAAACGGCGGTAGTCGTTTCGCCTGGGGTTAATGTTTTACCCGCAGCGCGGTCAAAAAGACTAGTTAAAAACCCTTCAACATCTCTTGCTTGCGCGCGTCTAAAAGGAACGGCGCCTGATTCCGGTGACGCTTCTACGCGTGCTTCCGTAGCCAACTGTTGACGCAGTAACGTAGCTTCACCTGGCGTTAAACGACCAACGCGCAACAGTTCATCTATTTGAGCTGGTGATGGAAACGTGCCTTGAGGGCGAGTAAGCCGTTGCTCAGCACCAACAGCGCCAAGTTTTGTACCGTAAGGCAGCATTTGAATAGCAAGTTGCGCCAACGGGCTATCGGGCGCGACACTTCGGCTTATTAAACCGGTTGTACCTGCAACAGTACCTTCCGCAATTACGCCAGGGATAGTGCGCTTAAACAGCCCAGGCACACCCGCGGCCGAAAATCCGGCCATCGGCGCGGCCGTTTCAGCAAATTCATACGCGCCTTTGTATCCTGGGATAGTTAAAATATCTACGCCAGTTGTGTCTTTGATGCTTTTAGCAATACCTGCGGTAGAAAACCTGTTTGGGTCTTTGCTTTTTTGAATGTAATCATACAAATTACCCCACCCACTAAGTACATTTAATATGCCTTTACCTGATCCTTTAGTAAGTGATTCTGCAATTTTAGAAAACTCACCTCTAGTCGGTTCATTTTCGTACATGACCGATCCGGTAGAAACAGTTTCGCCACGACTACGTAATTCAGCTTCTAATTCTTCAAGCGTTGGCTCAGACATAATTAATCCTTTTTACTTTTTTGCAGCTTCTGCTTTTTTCTTCGCAATCGCCGCTTCTAATTCGGCCTTGGGCATTCTTTGTAAATCAGTTTTAGGCGCGTATATTAGCGGTATATCGGGCTTAAATCCTTTTAACCCATTATTTGCTCTAGCGTAGTCTTCTAAACGCGTAGTTTCTTTTATTATTTTTTCATTTACTCGTTGCATACGCTCAATCAATGCACGCCGCGCTTGTGCGCTGTTTTCAAGCTGCGGTACTAACCCTTCAATAAACTTACGATCTTCGTTAGAGAAACCAGCACCTAAACGGCCGCCAAGCGTTTTTAATATAAGGTCTCCAGAAGTTTTTTGGTAATTTTCTGACGCAGCTAATGCTGCTTGGTCTTTAGGACTTGCAAGGCCCAACGTATTTAACAAATTAGCTGCGCCTACTCGTCCTTTGGCATACGTTCCAGTATAGAGGTCTTGTTCGTTTAATTTAGCTAAATCATTTAGCGTACTAAGCGCTGCGATAGAGTTATCTCTAAGGCCTCTAGCATCGGATACATCTTTAGCGTCCAACGCCCCAAGTTTTTCTACAAAAGCTGTTTCACCTTTTTGGCTAACAGATTGACTAATGTTAGTCGTAGTTTGGTCAACGCCGCCAGTATATAAGACGCGCTTTTGTTTACCGTCTGTACCTAGCTCATAAATAAACATTTGATTTTCATTTTCATCTAAGAAAACCGGTTTATTTGAGCCAATAGCTCTACCAACTTTATTAATGTTTGGTTTGTTTTCTTTAGCGCCACTTAAATAATCAATTTGCGATTGTATGTCTTCTGCTTCTGGTGAACCTTTTGGGAGCGCACGCAAAGCGGTTCTAAGAGTATTTAATTGTTTATTTATTTCTATTTTTTCAATAGGTTTAGCTCCGGCTGCAGCAGGTAATCTAGCTAAAGTATTTTTAGCTATAGCTAATGCTCTAGCGCGCTCGGGGGTTGGATCTATACCTTGTTCGTATGTTAAACGTGCAACAGTATCTTCTAGTTCAGCTGCTGTTTGAGCAACTTGAACTGATTCAGCTACATTCGCGGGTTTTTCACGCTTTTTAGCTTCTATATCTACTCTGGCTTTTTCTACTTCATCTGCTTTTTTTTGTAAAAATTGAGCAAATTCAGGATCACGATTTCGTTGCAAAGCAAATGCAGACGCCTGTCTAAGCGCTACTGGGTCATTAAAATCCAGCGCAGGTAAATTGCTGCCCAGTGGATTTGTGCCAGATATCATTTGCTGGCGCATTGATATTTTGCGCAACTGTGGGTCTTCGCCGCCAAACAAACGTCTGCCAGCGCTACCTAATTGTTGCGCGCCTTGAAAAATTCCGTAGTTAGCTCTTTCAAACGGGTTAAGTTGAGCAAACTGAAGCGCAGCATTTTGTTGTCCTTGCTGCTGCGCTTGTTGCTGCCTCATCTGATATTCTTCTGGCGATGTAAACAGACCTAAAATTTCGCTTGCCATGATTACCTCTCAAAATACTTTAGTTAAGGGCCGGTATAGCCAGAATATGGGTTTGAATATTCTTGCTGGCTAGTCTGCCAAGCATTTAAATTGTTTCTATTCAATATTTGATTAAATCGCTCATCTTGTCGCTGTTGATTTTGGTACGCATTAAGAGCATTAGCCGCGCCCATTAATCCAGTACCAAACGGACTATACGCATTAGCTTGTTGCATAGTTTGTGCTGCGCCAATCCCACCTGACATTAACGCTTGCGCTCCTGCGTTATTAACATTTCTGCCGCCAAGCGACGCACCAATATCCAATGGTTGCTGTCCTAGACTTTCTAATGTTTGCGCGCCGCTAAGATATCCTGTAAATGGCGATAAAGCGCCAACCTGCCCCTGTTGATATCGACCTAACAATCCAGCGCCTTCACCAAATAAACCTGCACCAAAGGCTACCTGTTGCTGACCTGCTTGTTGTGCTTGTCCAGCTAATGCAGCGTCTTGTTGAGCCAATGCGTTGTAGTACGCTTCCATTTCTGGATTGCTTGCGGCAAGACCCGCACCACCGCCTGGGCGAATACCTGTTGCGCCAACAGACAAACCGCCGCGACCAGTATTAAACAATCGGTTTTGTAATTCTGCATACTGACGTTCACGGCTAGGCGCTAACAAGTCTTGCTGGCTTTGCATATATTGAGCCGCAACTGCTTCAGGCGACTGCGCTAAGTATTGGCCACCCAAATTAAACAAGCCGGTAGCCGCACCAGTTAGTGGCTGATACATACCTTGTGCCGCTTCAGCTTGGCCTAATCCTTGGCCACTAAGCGCCATCAAGCGATCTTGATAGCCTTTTAATTCAGGTGATACGTTATAACCCGCAGCAGATAATCGGCCAGTAGTCGGATCCATCGTAAACTGGCTGCTACCAAATCGCGTCGTAACGCCAACTGGTCTAAAGCGAGATTCTTCAGCAGCAAGTCGTGCCGCTTCTAATTGCGCTCTAGCAGACGTAGACGCGGCGTCTTTAGCCGCCTCGCCCTGCAAGTATCCACCAACTAAATTCAACCCGCCCGATATTCCTGCGGCAATTGCGAATGGCATACTATTCCCCTCTAATTAAAATCTCATCCACTTTAGACGGGTCTTTTTCATCCGTCGAATGGATACAAAACCAGACACAATCGCTCATGGCTTTAATGCCGTGAACTACGTTTGCTTCAATATTTATACACGCTGGCGCGTCAATAATTTCAATAACGTCGCCCTTCATAACTGCAACACGACCTTTAGCCAAAATAGATAGATGACTAAAGTTGTGCGTATGCTTTATGATAGCTGTGCCAGCGGGGACAAACGCTTCCTTGGCATACAAGCCATCTGAAAAGTGGTGAGTAATCTCACCGCCAACATTTTCCAATACTGCACTCACGCCGTGCGTCTCCACATATAGACGACGATATACGGCGGCAGGTTAGCGTTTGTTCCACTTGAACCTGTGGTGCTAATACTGGTGCTAACGCTAATGCCTGTGCTTGCCGTGCTTGTGTTTGATGTGCCTTGTTTAGCAAGAGCTGATGATCCGGAGTTTTGGTCAATTGTGTTGTTTTGAAACCCAATTGTATGATTGTGGCCAGGGTCGCTAACGCTTGAAGTAGCCGAGTGAGTATGGCTAACGACAATCGCATCAGCGGAGCCACCAGTTTCTTGCACCGTATCAAACGCTGCATTACCAGCATCAAGACCAACCATGACACGACCAGCGCCAAACGCTGACCATGTACCAAAGCCAAGTAACGTAGCAGGGTTGGTGCTAACAGCAGCGTTAATATAGATTGAGCCAACAGGATACAAAGCGCCCAATGCTGCTTGCACAAACCCTGTTGTGGCCAACTTAGATGTATTGTCGCCAGTTGTTTGCGTTGGTGCTGTTGGGCTGCCAGAAAAGCCTGGGCTGGCTAAGTCAGCCTTAGTCGCAACAGCAATCGCAATATTATTAAATTCTGTGTCAATCTCCGTACCCTTAACAATCTTGGCCGCATTGCCCGATGGCAGCGCGTCCTTAGATGCAAAGTCGGTCGATTTGGTATAGTCAGACATGTGCCGCCCCTTAATTTATACGGCCATGCTTGGCCAAAATTTCAATCTTTTGAATCGATAATTCAAAGCCATTCACCTCTGCTTCATAGCCTGTCTGGAAAACTTTGCCTGAGCCAGTAGCTTGTGAGAATAGATTTTGAATCACAATGCCACCGGCATACTGCGCAACAGGTACACCGTTAGCGCCATACTCAGCAACGCCATATTCAGAAATGCCTTGGGTGGGAACAGATACGTTCTGAGACAAATAGTTCTCAGAAAAATCGTAACCCCATTTAATTGTTACCACTTGATCTGAACCGCCAATAGCAACAATGGATATGCGCTTAACAATTGACGTAACGGCCACATCACCTAAGTCAGCATGATTGGTGTAATACTGCATTCGATACGTGCTAGTGTCATCAAGATACCCGCCGTATTTACCAACATAGCCATTCTTGCCAATCAATAGATCGCCGTTACGCAACGCATACATTGCCGTTGGTTTAATGTCGTTCCACGTAGTTACCCGCGATGATCCATCCTGCATAACATTTCGCGTGTCAAACACATACACTTGACCCGCCGTTGGAAACGTCAATAAGTAGAATGCGTCTATTTCTGAATAAACGCCTTTAATATTTGCCGGCGTTTCACCCGCCACCAATTGCATCAAATCATTACGAACATTCTTACTCAAGTCACGAAATGGCGCAGACTTTTCCTGAATGGTTCTAAGAACTGAGCGCACACCGCTGTTAGACAAAAATACGACATCGGTGTTGGTACTTTGGATTGAATCACGGTATTGGCAACCGATACCCACCACGGTGTCATACAGCGACATTGTGCTAGGTGTTGTCGCACCTTGGTAAACCAAAATCTGGCGTTTACCAAAGATAAATAAAAATCCGTTGTGCGCTGCTAGACCGGTAATTTCATCTGCACCGTTAGCCCATACGTTATTGACGTTCAATGTACCGGCTGTGCCGCCCGTATAAATATGGCCAGCAATCAAATCAGAAAAGGTTAGCGTTGTTTTATCTGACGTACTGTTAGCGATCCACAAACGACCATACGCAGAAATACAAATATTCCCTAGTGGCACCGTACCGGCGTAGCCAGACTTTTCACTTACTCGGCGGTACGTTGTGGAACTAACCGCTGGGTCATAAATTATTGGGTCATGACCGGACTGAAAGAAATACGTTACCCCATTGAGTGACGCGCACTGCCAGTTGCTTGCGCTAATGCTTGGCGCTGTACCACCGCCGCCATAGGTCAACTCAGTAACTGTTGTGCCGCTTAATTTGAATATCTTATTGTTTCCAGCAAATAGAGTCGTTACCGATCCACCAGTAAGCACCAATTCGTGGATGACGCCAATATCGTTAGCGCCTAAATTGCCCGAACTGGTATTAACTTTCGTCCAGCCTTTGCGTGCGCCCATCCGACCGTACTTGTCCAGAATGCAGTTAATCGCAGTCAACGCAAATCCAGCCGCCAAATCTAATGGCGAGTCTTGCGTATTCAGGCCATAAAAACCTGGTGCGTTAACGCTGAATCGTTCAAGTGCTTGACTCATACTGGAACAAACTCCTGAGTTTCAGGGAAGCGAGTGGCTTCTAATGAAATGTAATCAGCCAACATGGAGCGGTACAAGTTGTAGGCTTCCGATGAAGATAATCCACCATCTTCGCCGCGCTCAACCAATGCTCTAGCGTAGGCATTTTGCTCAACCAATACGTCAGGCACTAGCACCGATGTGCCGTCCGATGACAATACCGCTTGTGGGATGGTCAAAAAGAATTTGATGGTATAGACGCCATCAGGGCGGCCATACAATTGAACTTGAGCATCACCATTACCATCAACGCCCTCAAAGCAATACTGCGCAGGGATGTTGGTGACAATCGGGGTGAAGTTTTGCTTTTGGCGCATGTCGGACACGCTAATATTTCGCATGACGACATTGCTGGTGGTATTTAGCGGATCACTAGATACACGGAACTTTTGACCTGCACCGGTCAACGAATAGACATACGTGCCGGATGTGGTAGTAACGGTTTTTTCTTGGCCGAGAGCATTCCAATCGTAGGCGTCCTCGACTTGGCGCTTGGCATCATTAACGAACTTGCCGATCAAGGTCGAGTACGCATCAAGGCCAACAGTTGACACCGTTGGCTCGCGCAGTCGCACCAAAATAGAATTTACAATTTGAAGATAGGTCATTCGCTTCCCCGCAAAACTTACAGAGCCAGCTTTTGCCTATCCCTATGGGAAGAAGCCTTTATGCCCACATTATAAAGAAATTACGTTATTTCTGGCTACCATTTGGTGAGGTTGGCCCAATACGCCGCGCTCATCTTGCCCTTGGCGATATTCTTGGCATGACGCGCTTTGAACGCCTCATTGCGTTTTGTGCCGTCTGGACTGCCAGTAGCGCCTTGCTGGCCAAAACGAATCAGCTTGACCTCATCCCCAGCCTTAGCCAGCACCACATGGGATTTGGTCGGGTGGCTTGGAGTCGCTTTAGGCTTGTTGTAACCTGAGAACTCCTCTTTGCCGCGCTTAATCATTTTTTAGGCTTTTTCGCTGTCTTAGCCGACTGTACAAAATCAGCTTTTGTCGGCGCACCTTTGCTGCCTACTTTGCGCATCTTTTCGCCTGAACCAGCTTTTATTCTGGTTTGCTTGGCGTTGATATTGGCATAGAGTCCGTTTTTCATATTAACTCCGTAACAGTTACTGTAGAAGTGGTCACTGCGGCATCTTTAATAAAAGCAATCTTTTGCCCTGGCGTTACAGCAATAATTTCTGATCGATTATTGCCGATCAATGGGCTTGTTGTAATTGAAGCAGTTGGATTAGTTCCAATCGCAAAATGACAGTGACCATTGGCGCAAGCAATGCGAATCAGTGTAGTGTCCGCACCAAAGGCGGTCATTTGTACGCTGCTAGTTGTTACTGTAGCCGCTTGGGTAGTACCCATAGCTCCTACGCCCAAAGCCACTTGATTAGGGTCTAACTGAAATGTTGACATATCTTAATCCTTAGTTATAGCGTGGCATAGATTCTAGACTTCATTTTTGCCCCTTTTGCTTAGGCTTAGTGTGCGTCAAAACCTTACTGGTTTTTGTGTGCTTTTCGCCCGTCATTAAAGTTTTTCCGGACTTATGCGTTGCACCAGTGTAAAGTTTGCCGTCTGGCAAATAGTGCGGTACGCCCTTCATTACTTTTTAGCCTTGTTCTTGGCTGTACGCATTCCACGCTGTGGCATCTTTGCCTCGCTCATGGCAATAGCCACGGCTTGCTTGCGATTTGTAACTGTAGGGCCAGTTTTACCGCCAGAGTGCAATTTTCCAGCTTTGTACTCACTCATTACTTTGCCAACTTTTTTTGATCCGTACATCATGACTATCTCCTATTTAAAAAAGACCCGATCCATAACGAATGCTGCCGCGCCGCTCATGGCTGACGCAATGGCCATACCGACCCAAAAGCCGCCCTTAGACTTGTTGGCCATCGCCAATAGCTTTTTAACGTCCTCACGCAAGGCAGTAACCTCGGTTTGCAACACTTCAACCTGAGCTTCCAGCTTGCCAAATTCACGCAAATCAATGTCCGACATGACCGGTTTTCCTTGGCCTTCCAGGCCGTTTCTGCGCCTCTGGTGGCCGCATAATTACTAAATGCTCTTCATTATCGCCTGAAGTTTCAAGCTCATCAATGCGCTCATATCCCGCATGGCCTTTCATACTTTCAACGTCATGCGGCTGCGTAAATTCAACAGTTTGTCCGCTTTGAAGACATCTAAAAATTGCCATAGAAACCTTTAAAAATCAGGGGCCGAAGCCCCCGATTATTACGCTACTGAACGTGCTACAACGATACGCAATGTTGACGATGCTAAGTCAGCAGTAGAGCCTGACTCATTTTGGATACGGAATTTAACGGTATTGGCTGCGCTGACATAGCCAGTAACAGTCAAACCCACTAAATCCACGCCCAATGATGCGCCAATGACCATATCGCCCAAGGCAACGCCTGGGACGGTTACGTCATCAGTTTCGCCAGCGCCATCAACAAGCGAGCCAGCGTCAAGTGTGGCTGTCACCATCCACGTATCAGAAAACAGGCCACGAAATTGATCGTTACCTGCGCGTACAGTTACTGCTGAAGCTGTTGCCATAGTAGTTCTCCTAATTAGGTTAAAAACCCCCGCCCGAAGACGGGGAGTTTAATTAGGCAGGTACGGCCAAGGCAAATGCCGAAGACGACAGGGCTGCGCCAACAGTTGCCGCAGTACGCATTGCTTTGACGCCATACAGAGTGTCAGCAGTGAACAAGGTACCGAGGTATTCTTGCTTGTACTGAGTCTGCGAGCGAACCGCAACTTGCTCAACCAGAACCATCGAATCCTTGTGGCCCATCAAGCAGATACGGTCTGTAGTGCTGTTACCAGCGCCAGTATCAGCGTTTGACGAAACAAACACAGGGATACCGTACAGGTTACCGATTTCGCCGTTGCGGATTGCATTGCCATCACCGACAAATGCTTGCTCGGTGTAGCGAGCCAGACCCATCAATGTATTGCGGCTTGATGGAGGAATAACAAAGAAACGACCGTCCATTGGTGTGTCGTTGTCGTCCAACCTTTGGATTGTGCGACGGATAGCTGCATCAGTCAGCGCAGCAGCGTTCGACGATGTTGAGTTGTATGCAGTTGTACCGTTCGAGCCGATAAAGGCTTTAGTGGTGGTGTTGCTAGTTGCATAATCGTCGGTGCCAACTGTTGCGCCGTTAAATGCACGACCCAATTGAACCAAGTTAGTATCTACTTGACGCGCCAGTGCATAACCAGCATCAGCAGTGTAAAACTGACGCATTGAGTTCAGAGCTTGAATTTCAGCGATGTCCTCGATCAAACGGCTGTACTCATAGTGCTTGTCGATAGTCACTTGCACTTCAGTGTTGCTGGCAGCAATCAGAGTTACTGCATCGGTTGCTACTTTTAACGATGCCGAACCACGGGTTGGTGCTGGGATGTGAATCACATCGCCTTTTTTGCCACGAAAGTTCATCTTCATGACCAGATTGGCCAGAACAAGATTCTTCTTATACGAAGCAACAATCTCATCACTCCAAATTTCTGGAACGAAGGTACCTGCGCTCGATACGGTTACGCTATTGGTTGGGGAAAATGCTGTATTTGCCATGTTAATGCTCCTAGATCAAAAGTAAGTTACTTGACCCGTCCCTCTTGATACGCCGACATAATCTCATCAGATAGTGCGTCATATCGGGCTGGGTCATTCATTTTTAGCCGAATTAGGTCAGCACGTCGGTAAACTCTTTTTGAACTCTCACCGCTTCCACCGCTATCGACTTGTACGGATTTCATCGTTTGCTGGCGAGCCGTTGATGCTTGTTGGTTCGCTTGCTTAGTCTGAATTCCACGCAACTCTTTATAGGTGGACAGCAATTCGTGCGCCGAATCAAAATCAAACTCTGCGTCAGCTCGCTTGAATAAATCCAAACGAATCGGTGATGACTTAACCCAATTCACAAACCCCTCATCTCGAACGACTTGTTCAAAATCAGGATGTGCTTGAGTCAGCTTTTGCTGAGTCTGTAACGCCCTTAACTCCGATGCGGCTTTTCGAGCCTCAATGATGTCAGGGTGCCTATCAATCGTATTACGAACTGCCTTTTGTGGGTCTTCATAGAAGTCCACTTCCGGCTCTGCCTCTGCAATAGGTTGCTGCCTAGAACTAAGGTTTTGCTTAATAAGTTCATCTGCCAGTTTCCGCACTTCGCCGACTTCTTGCGCTTGGCGTCCTATGACTTTTTCCGCTTCTTGGTGCATCTTCATAACGTCTTCAAGAGACTTATTCCGATACCGTTCAGGAAGGTCTGGTTTGTCATGGCCAATCGTAGAGTCTAGCTTGGCTTCCTCTGTCTCTAACTCACTAGGCAACTCAGTTTCTTTGTCAATCAACATATTAGGTTTCCTTTTCCTGCCATCTTTTGGTTCCCAGGATCATAAACAGGCCATTACTGGTTATCTGTTCGCTTTTTGCTCCGCAGCGAGTTTCTCTCGATGCTTGCGATCAAATTGGGCTGCGGCGGTCGGGAATGCTCCTGACCAACCCTCCAATCTGAACGCTGGAGCAGATATTATGCGGTCGGCTAACCTTCCGCACTCGCATTGAACTTGAGTCAGCTCATAACTAACCAATTTCTCAATACGATGCCCGTTCTCACAGGCAAATTCATACATTCGGCGCATTTAAATCCTCATAAGCGTCAGAGCTGACTTGTCGTAAGTTTTTCAGCCATAGCAAAATAGAAAGCTCGCCCTTCTTGAATTGTAAACTTTTTTCGTCTTCAACAGCAGAAAGATTATTCAATGCGTTTACCATTTCGTCAATATCTTCTATCAAATCAAGCCACCCTTGAGTGGCCATCATTGAAAAGCGATCTTCGTAATACTTTTGCAGTTCAGGCGTCATTTAAGACCCATGCTGTTGTGGCTTCGTCCCAACTATACATTCCATCCGTAGGTCTAGCCATCGGTGGCTGCCAAGTAACATTTTCATCTAATGCCCAACTTGGGAACGGTTTCGGAGGCACAAAAGCATCTATATCTGCTTGGTATGTATAACCAATGCCAGCATAGTTACCACGGTAAGGAGTTCCACCATTAAAGTGGATATTTCCTACCGTATTGTAGCTAGTACGTTTGCATACTTGACCACGAAAATCACCATACCAAACTTCCCAATCAATGCCATCTTCGCCTTCGTTTTTACCAACGATGACCTCAGTAACAATATTGTTTTCGTCAAGAAATGCGTAGTGAGCCATTATTCTTCCCCTAAATGCAATCCTGTCAGACTTTCATCTGAGCCTATATAACCTTTTAGAAACGTATTAAACGCTAGGCTAATACGAGTATTATCATCTTCTTTAGTCTGTACCATGTGCGTTAGGTTCGATGGGAATAAAATCAAATCACCAGCACCTACTTCAAACCACCACGATTCAGAGTTATAAGGATTGTATTCAGCAGCAGGAATCTTAATGCGCTCATACCCATCTTTATAAAAATAAATCTTATCAAACTCTCTATTAGCCTGTGGATAGAACACACCAGACACTACGCTATTTGGGTGAGCGTGTTTATGGTGGTACTGCCCTGCTTCCGTATAGTTAGCCCAACTCTGCGTCAGATATAGACTCACATCGAACTTAGGAGCGTGTATAGCTTTGAAGTATTCAAGCATCGAATCTTCAATGAAATCACGCAGTTCAGTTAATTCTTTGTTCTTTAGAATCTTACGATCCTTGCTAGTCGTATTACCTTCGTTAGCGTAATGCTCCTGACCTTTGATAAACTCTAATTCAGCTTCAGTCAGATCACGAAACTTAAAGAAAGCTACCGGAGTAGGGAATAAATTATTTACGACCATGAAACATTGCCTGTGCCAGCAGTAATTGAAGTTACTTTATAGCCACCAGAAGATGCAGTTGATAATGTTAATCCACCACCCGGATTGCTTATAGTAAATGTGTCTGGATATTTTAAAATAACCACTCCTGAACCTCCGGCAGCACCATTACCGCCTGAACCGCCTCCTGCACCGCCGCCTCCACCGCCGCCAAGATTAGCCGTTCCTGCTACACCAGCACCAGCAGAAGCAGCTCCACTAGCGCCGCCACCCCCGCTACCGCCGGGAGCTGCCGTAGTATCTGAACCACCGCCGCCGCCTCCAGCGTAAGTTGTGCCGGGAGAACCAGTAATTGTTGATAGTTGTCCATCTCCACCAGCACCAGTTCCTGTGCTTTTACCAGCCGCTCCTGCTGCTGATGCACCGCCGCCACCGCCACCGCCTAATGGGGATGAATTTACTCCAGCACCGCCACCAAAACCTTGATAAGCAACTGCTGGAGCACCATTACCACCTGCTGATGGTTGACTAGGTGTGTTTCCAGAACCTGCTATACCAAGTGGACTACTCGGAGTTGCACCACTTGCGCCGCCGCCGGAACCGCCATTTAAGCCACTTCTACCCGGACTACCACCAGAAGTTACGCTACCGCCGCCCCCGCCGCCATCAGAAGTGATTGAAGAAAAAACAGAATTAAAACCAACTCCACCATCAACCCCTACATTTGTTCCAGCAGTTCCACCAGCTCCAACTGTTGCTGTGTAATTAGTGCTAATTGCCAAAGACAAACTGGTTCCAGTTCTAAATCCACCACCTCCACCGCCACCAGCAAGACCACCACCACCGCCACCGCCGCCAGCAACTACAAGGTAGTCAACTGTTAAGGCGCTACTACTAGCGCCCCCAGCAACAAACATATTCATAATGCCACTCATGACACATTACCTGTCACAACACAAACTGTACCGCTAATAAACAGTACTGTTGCAACACCTCTAGTAGCTAGTGTCATTGTCGCCTTATCTGTATCAGTACCAGCAATGTAAGCCGTGGTAATTGAACAGGTAATCGTAGCGGTAGTGCTTGTATTATTAAAAATACTTATTGCGTCACCTTCAGTAAATGTAGCGTCAGGAATCGTTATCGCTCCACTTGTACCTACTTGTACATACTTACCTACATCACCCACAGCAAGCGTATAAGAGCTTGTCTTAGTGCCGACAGCAGGTAGATCACGGTAGCCAATAGGGTTAGTACCATCAACAGTACAGTTGGTTAGTGTTCCTGAGCTTGGTGTACCTAATGCACCACTCGGTGCAACGAAATCTGTTCCGGCTGTAGCGGCAGACGCCACGCCTGATGTGGCCTTAACCAAACCAGTTAGCGACGCACGTTTGATTAGTTTACCGGTCGTAGAGTTAAACAACGCTAACTCGGAATCAACCGACGATGCTGGGCCAACTACGTCACCAGAGCCACCAGATGCAAAGGATAAAACGCCAGAGCCGTCGGTAACTATCGCTTGACCGGCGGTGCCGTCAGCAATAGGCAGCGCAAGCGTCAGATTGCTGTTAGTGTTTCCAGATTGCAGAGTGGTGGTTCCCGTTCCACTCGCATTTCCTTGAATTTTTAAATTACTCATGTTGATTCCTTAATTAAGAACTAACCATTTTTGACCAGTACCGACCGTTACCGCTATCCCAGTATTTACAGTAACAGGGCCAACTGATAGGCCATTTTTGGCCGATGATATAGTGTAATTAGACGCGATTATCTGATCGTTTTCCAAAATATTGGAAGAACCGCCGCCCGATGCCGCAATTGTAATAGCTCCGGCAGCATTTGTAATCGATATGTTTGTGCCAGCCGTTAGCGTTGCTTTGGTTAGCGTGTTGCCGGTGGAGTTACCAATTAACAGTTGGCCGTCAGTAAACGTGGTTTGACCTGTACCACCATTAACCACTGGCAAAGTACCTGTTACACCGGTAGATAAAGGCAAACCGGTTGCATTAGTTAATGTACCGCTGCTTGGTGTACCTAAAGCGCCGCCTGGCGCAACATAATCAGTGCCAGCCGTTGCAGCACTTGCTACACCAGACGTTGCTTTAACAAGACCGGTTAGCGATGCGCGTTTAATTAGTTTGCCAGTAGTGCTATTAAACAGTACAAGTTCAGAATCAACTGAAGAAGCTGGGCCAACCACATCACCTGAACCAGCAGGAGTGCCCCATGATGCGTCGGTGCCGTCGGTGGTTAAGAACTTGCCGCTGTTGCCTGTTTGGTCTGGCAGACTTGCCCCACCACTACCACCACCTGATGCGCCTTGGTTAATGATGACTTTTAGACGATCAGTAATGTCTGGCGGTAATATTTCACCGGCATTGATCTCACGACCATTAGATAACGTGATAACTAAGCTGTTATCAAAGTCCAGACGTATATCAGCGATTGATATACCGTCAGCGCCGTCTATGCCGTTGATACCATCCACACCATCGCGGCCATCGCGGCCAGCTAGACCGTCTTTGCCATTCTTACCGTCACGACCGTTAACCCCATCACGGCCGTCAATACCATCGCGACCATCCTGAATGCTGGCAATGCGAGACTCAAGCATCGAATAAACGCTGTCGTATTTGCCTTCTAGGTCGCCCTTCATCTTCTGAAGTGCTTGAATGACCGCTTGAGCGTTTTCGGCTGCTTTTTTCTTCTGCATTGCCCTAGCTTCTGACACCGTATTGTTTACAGAGTCAAAAAGACTGTCGGGAACCTGATCTACGTCGAATAGCTTGTCAATATCCATTATTGCATTCCCTTTTGCAGTTCTTCAAGGAAGTCATTTTCAGCATTGACGACATTATCCTTGGCTTTTGACATTTGTAGCTCGACAATCTTGGACTTATTCTTGATGTCGGCTTCTTTCAACATCAATTCAGCGACCTTGACACGCTTGTCAAACTCTCTGGAGGCCATGTCAGCCTGATTAGGCAGGTTAGCTGTCAATCCTTGCTGAATCTTGGCTTGAACTTCCAAAGGTTTCAGCTTGGTGTCGATCATAATCTTGGTTGCTTCAGCACGATTCTGCTCGGCTTGCGTCGTATTGACCGCAATCTGTGCTTGCGCTGCTTGCAAAGCCAACTGTTCCTGAACCATCTGCTTTTGCTGGGCTTCAGGATCGATTTGACCCATAGAATCCAGACGTTCCATCAGTTCAGCACGGTTGGAAAGCGAACTATTGGCGACAATACCCTTCAATATGATCGGCAGCACCGGAGTATCAGGGCCAAGGGTCTGCAACAGGCTAATAAACTGAGCCTGTTCGTACTCACGCGCAATGATGCCCAAAGTAGCCGTTGGAATGAAGACCATATCAACCGATGGATAGCGCTCAGGGTCAAACTGCATGAAGCGGTACGCTGCTTTGTTGATGAACGGAATCAAAAAGTCTTCTTGGAAGTTCACTAACGTGCGTTTGTACTTCTTGATGATCGAAGCCACAGCCATCGACATACCCGTCCCAGCCGCATCGCGTCCCACCGCTGACACCATGCCGTTAGAGTCTAGTGTACCGGTCGCTTGCAAGAGCATTTGCTGGAATTTCTCGGCTGTTGTGATGCTTGAGCCGTCTGTCTGGCCAAACTTGAACGGATACAGAATCTCATTCGGGTTGCCGTTGGTGTAGATCGCCTTGCCTGGCATGATTGTCAGCTTTGCACCCCTTGGCAGTCTTGTCGCATCGACGGCCATCATAGGCGAGGCTGTTAGCGCCAATGAATCCAAGTGAGTACGCACTTGCGCATCAATGGATTTCTGCATGTTGTAGGCTTTTTCGATCGTTCCACGGCCTGGCAATCTATTTGGCACCGTATCAGCTTGATAGGTCAATACTGGCCTATCCTTCATCATGTACGGGCTTTCTTCAGCCTTCAGTAGCATGCCATCGTTGGCAATCACAATGATTGCCTCGACCATGTCTTGATAATCTTCAGCGGCTGAATCGTCAGGGAACAGCTCGACAATGTCGTCGTCTTCCGCTTTTTTCAAATACTCTCTAGGCACCAGACCGTAGTACGTCAAGAGCAGTACCTTCTCATCTTGGTACTGGCTAACTTCTTGCGTCGGCTCTAAATCTGTATCTTCATAAGTCGGCGTGATGTTGACCTTGCGGTAGATACCCTTTTCAATCCCGCGCACCACCTTGTGGATCGATACGTACTTCTCGATGGCCACGCCCATGCAATCCTCAACGGTTGTGCCGTTTGGATCCCATAGGAAATTTTTCGGGTTGATTGGCATGGGCTTGACTGAGACGCGCATCTTCTCAACCGTACCAATCGCTGCTTGCTCTTGGCCTGGCATTGGCATCGTCGCTGGAGCTAGTTCTTTCTCCATTGACGTTGTGATCTCGGCGATACCGGTGCCGTAAATCTCGGCCAACAACACCACTTGATCTACGTGCTTTCGCAACTTGTCGCGCTTAAAGTCTTCCATCATCTGGAGCTTTAAGAACTCGACATCCATTGGGTTGCCATCAACATCACGCAAATCGTCTTTGATGTCAAAGAATTCGCCCGAACCAAAGATCGCCTCGATAATTTCGGCGTGTCTGGTTTCAACGGCTTGCTGTGTTGCAGGGGTGACGATGCGTGAGCGCTCTGACTCTCTTGTCTTGTCTTCCGATGCCCATTGGCCACGGAAGATGCGCTCGTATTCTTCCCATTGCGGGAGAAAGTTAATATCGCGGTACGTTCTCCAACGATCGCAATGCTCCACCACGAAGCTGACTAGTTCTTTGTCATTTTCTGTGGGTTGATCGAATTCATTTTGATCCATTTATACACCCGAAATAATGTCCACCGGTTCCCAATCATCGGATTCATCCTCTTGCATGTAGGATGTCACGGCCAATTGGTCTATATAGGACAAGGCGTCAGGCAAATCATCGTGTACCCCCTGTGCAGGGAACATAAGAAGCTGATCTAGGAATATATCCCAATCCTCGTCTGAGTTAAGCACAATCCTGCCATGCTCAAAACGCCCTTGGAGACTCCAAATAATTCGGTCAGTCTTTTTCCGGTTGCCGTGCGTTAGGTCAACTATGTGCGAATATACATTATTCTTGCGCATTAAGTCACTCAAATACGGCAAAACAGCGTTTTTTAGCGCTCCGCGCTCAATTCCAATCGACAGCGGACGGTAGTCGCGCATGGCCATCAGTATCTTAGCCGCCGTCTCCCGAATATCCCACCGGCCATGTTCTATCTTCTTGATCCACCATTTGCCCTCGTCAGTCACTTTGACTACTGCAATGGCTGACTCATCCAAGCGTTTTTTAGAGTTTGCCGCTTGTCGCGCCACTTCTTCAAAACCGGCCAAGTCCACCGCCACAAAGTAACTACCTTGCGTCGGCTCTTCGCCGTACTTGATCCACTCTTCCTTGAATATGTCCGAGCCAGCATTACTGAAGCTGGCCATGTATTCCTGCTTAAACGCGAAGCTGGACAGCGTCTTCTTGGCCGACTCGATTTCTTCTGGATCAATTAGCGGGTTGTCTTTGGTGGTGAAGTGCCAGCTCTTCCAATCCTTGTCAGTGCCGTCTTCCCCAAGTTGAAATAGATCGTAGAACCAATTGCGCCCTTTGGGTGTTCCAATGAACATCCCCCGACCCTTCTTGTCTGACAGCGCCGCACGGATAACCTGCTCCCACGTCTCGGGCTTGATGTCGGCCACCTCGTCCAGCACGGCGTAGGTCAACGACACGCCGCGCAGGGTGTCCGGCCGATCGGCGCCTCTGACATAAATAACAGCGCCGTTGATTAACGTGATGTCCTGATTGTTGATGTGACTGTTGGCGATCACATCCTTGCCTAAGTCCATTAGTACGTTCCAGATAATCTGTCTGGCTTGGCCGTTGGTCGGCGCCACATAAAGAACAGCGGAACCTGCCGGACACTTTAATCCCTCTAATAACAGCGTAGTGGCCGCTAACCTAGACTTGCCGCAGCGTCGGCCAGCAGCAATCACTTTGAATCGGGTGGGGTCGGCAAAGACTTGTTCCTGCCAAGGTAGAAACTGGAAATGTACGTCAGACATCTTTGGCCTCTACGTCCGTTATGTTGTCGTCTGGCGCTGACTCGACTACTTGCGGGGCGCCTAGCGTCGATATGGTGATGTTGATAGCGCTGCGTTGTGCGGCAGTCTTCTCGAACAAGCTGGCCGGTAGCGCCCGATCCATGCACATCTTTAGCGCAGCCATTTGCCCTGGGTGTCCGTCTTCTAGCGCAATATCCAGTACCTTCTTGACGACATCCTCACCCTTGCCTTCGATCAGCATGCGCTTTAGCTCTTTGATGCGCTGGGTGTCCGTCTTCGCAAGCGTCGTTGGGAAAACGTATGGCGGGTCTTTAATTGGTGCTGGCATCGCTTTTTTCCTTTTAATTGGAAGCAATCGGATTGTATAGCTCTTTTTGCTAATTTGGTTTGCCAGAAAGGCTATTTTGCCTTTTTTGCTAATTTGCCTTCTTTTGTGGGTTGGAGGCACCCGCAAATATTATACGACAGCCATACCCCCCTCCCCCCTATGTTAGTAAGCACTAACTTACGTTAGCAAGCACTCACTTTAATAGGCAAAAACTATACGGCGCATTTTACATAATGCTGGTTATAAGACATTACGCCGCGAAGCCTGGCGGGGGATAGCGGGGGGGGCTATTGCGCCGAAAATTAATAGGGGTCTGACCCTAATTAATTTGCTGGCACGAAAATAAAATGCGTTATGTAAAATGTGTCTAGATGGGGGCGCTTTACTTAACAATCCGCAAAGCATTATTTAATATGCTCTGACCCTAATATTTTTACTAAATTAGATATAAACAAATCAATGTTATCGCCGTCAATCATTCGCAATTCGTATAACTGACTGTATAAATCGATCAAGTTATGAAAGCCAATTGACATATCGCCGGCGCCGGCGGCCGCGATTATCGCCGCTTGACTATCCGTTATATGGCGCTGAAAACGGCGGGTACGAATTGACGGCGGGCGACCAGGCTTATATCTTGTCATTTTAAGATGTGGGCAATGTGGGCAATAAAAAACACGAATTTAAATCGCTCCACCCCTTTTGTACAGTAGTTTTTTTGCAGCGCTGTACACTTATACAGTGTACGGATATACAGTACTGTATAAAGTAATTTACAAAGTTAATTTTTGATGACCCACATTGCCCACAAGTGACCAAAACCCAGTGCTGGCGCGGGTTTTGGTGTGGGTCATTGACCCTAAAAACATGACCCACACGATGACCCACATTGCCCACAATTGCCACAATTACCATACTAATTTACTCAAGATTATAAAATAATGTTTGACAGAATAAAAGAATGTTTTATACTAGCCATACCGCAACAGAAAAGCGGTAATAAAATAAACTTTTATAGGGGTAACAAAATGCAAAAACTTAATCTAATAACGGCGGCGCTATCTGGCGGCGGCCTGGCAATACTAATAATCGGCGCCGTTGAAAATATATTCACTTCGGGCGAATGCTTAATCGGCGGCGCCGTATGTTTTGCGGCCCTAATGTTCTCACTGAATCGGGAGGCATAAACCATGCAAAACCCGTACAAATTACAGTTGAAAAACGAGGGCCTACAATACCGGCCGATCCTTGGCCAGGCAAGCGCCAAAACGATTAAGGGTGAAAAAATCGGTTATCTGACAGCTATTTGTTACTTGGTACCCAATAAGAAATTATGCCCTTTCGCTATGCAAGCTGGGTGTTTTGGCCCTTGTTTAAATTCGGCCGGCCGCGGCGCTTTCAATAGTACGCAAAAAGCGCGCGCTAAAAAGACAGCATTTTTCAAAGAAAATCAACGCGCTTTTATGCTGTCAATGTGCGCTGATGTCTGGACGTTAGCGCGTAAAGCGGCCGCTGTAGGATTAACACCCTTAGTGCGGCCGAATGGTACGTCAGATATACCGTACGAAAATATTCTAATCGACGGAAAAACGATTTTCCAGATTTTCGCTGACGTACAATTTTATGATTACACAAAACACCCTTCGCGTAATTTAACCGGCAAAACGGCGGGTAATTACGATTTAACCTATAGTTTTTCAGCGATAACACCCAAACCGATTTCAATTAAGGGCCTGATTAATCCGGCAAATAAACGCGCGGCCGTCGTATTTCAAAAGCAAGCGGATATACCGGCCGAATTTCGCGGTTGGCCCGTCGTCGACGGTGATAACACTGACGTACGCCATATTGAACCGAATAACGTCGTCGTTGCCTTATATGCCAAGGGTAAAGCAAAACGCGATATCGGCGGGTTTGTACAAATTAAGGGGAGGGATTATTAATGCGCACGATAACAGCGAAATTTCCAGGCTACTGTAAGAAAACCGGCGCCCGTATTTTGGCCGGCGATCTAATCCAATGGTCGAAAGCGGGCGCCGTTTTGCTTAAACGTGCGGCGGCCGGCGTCAACGCTATAACGTTAATCGGCGATCAAGGCCCGAAAACTTACTACCAAAACGCACGCGGCCGGTGCATCGACGCACCTTGTTGCGGATGCTGCACAATTTAACGAGGGGTTAAAAATGAAATTTATACATCACAACACTGGCGAATGGATTCGCTCTGATTGCAATACGAGCGCAACAAAAACGGAGGGATACGTTAACGAATATTCGTCAATCGACGCGATATCGGATCAATGGGTACGCGAAAATTTCGAGTTTATGCTCGATATCGGTGAAATAGTTATTTCAACCGGTTCGGATGTTTTCCAGATAAGGGCCTGATTATGACTTATAGACAATTGATTGAAGCGGCCCTTGTGGCCGTTATCGACGCCGTAAACAATCCAGATAATGACGCCGGCCTGGCAAGCGCTGAAAAAGCGATTGCACTACTCAAAACCTATTTATATGAGGTGGATACATGCACACAATAACGCTAGTTGTCGATAAAACGACCTATTACATTAACTCTACTACTGATCCGCTTGAATTGACTAAGCGCGCGCGTAAACCCTATAAACCGGCAAAACCTAAGTCTATCCGTAAGTTTCCGGTTTGGGTCGATAGCATGTCAACGGCGGCCTATATCGGACAATTCGACAAATTAAACATGTTGCAAGCGGTGGATTATATCGGCGCCAATGAAAGCGGAACGGCCGTTTACGATCCGTCAATTCCATTGTTTGAAATTCTACCGGACGAGGTTTAATTATGGCCTGGATTGAAGCTAAATTAAACGAGGTTACCAGGTACACAAGGGCCGGCAAAAACGGAAAATTTATATGCTGTCCAGCATGTGAGTTTACGTTTAAGGTTTTCCATTTTGCCTGGTATTCAGTCAGGTGCCAAAAATGCAAAATGGTAACTCAAAAATACAATTTTAAAATTGCGGAGGTGTAATTATGTTCAGGTTTGAAAAAACGGCCTTCGGCTGGAAAGCATACAAAAAACACGGCGGCGCTTATATTTATTTCGGACACTTTTATACAAAAAATGACGCAAAAGCGGCGGCCGTTAACCAATTATTTGAGGGCTAGAAAATGGGAAAACTTAAAAATTCACTGATTGACGTGCGCTCGCCTTACTGGCCGCACCATCTCGAGGTGTACGAGTACGATTACGATTTAGGGCAATTGCTTTGCTTTCTCGAATATAGCGCGCCCGATAAGGGTGTAGGTTATAACGGCAGCGCTTGGCTAGTTCACGCTTATGCCGGCGGCGTCGACGTCATCACACTATTAAAAGACACCGTAATTAAGGAAATCGAGGGCGCCGCATGTTCGCAATTATCGCAAAACTAGCGGCCGTTTTAATTATCTTAATGCGCCGCTTATAATCCGCTCACTGAATACGCTTTCGACCCGCTGATTTAGCGGGTCTTTTTTTATCCGCTTATTTAACACTAACTAATTTCGGTTGCGGCGTCTCTTCTGCTAACCGGCGCAATTCAGGTTTAGATTTTCCGGCCAATTCGGGCGCCGCGTAGATTTGTTTTTTGGTTGCGAATTCGCGCGAATGTATACGGCCGCAATCTATCCATCCGGCCTCACGTAGTGCATGCAACAGCGCGGCCGGTGGCACCCGCACGCCGGACGGCGCACCGCCGGCCAAGCGGTCGCACAATGGGAAAAACGGGGACGCTATCACGCCCGAAGCAAACTCTCCCAAGCGATTAGATATTAAGTCGATCAGGTACGACTCTGCCATGCTGCGGCCCTGGTCGATCATTATCGCTTTCGCTTCCGTCATTACGGGCGTGGCGGCCGGATTGAACGCACTGACATTCAGTTTGGCCAAGTAATCAGCGACAGCAGCAAACCCGCCGCCGGTTTGATACCACTGCCACAAGGCTAGCGCATCAGGCTCCGGTAATCGACCGGCATCAGACCAAACACAGAACCACCGGCGATCGTCCGACGGTATGCTGATAGCTGCGCGTTCGTTTGAGAATGCGACTACAAAGACTCGGTTTAGCGCTTGGTAAGGGTGTAGGCCCTTGCGATTAATCGACAGGTATTCAGGAGGCGCCGCGATAATAGGCTTCAGGGCGTTTTCTAATGCGCGCCGGTCTTTTGCTTCACTCTGGCGCAGTTCGGCTATTTCCATCACTTCACACTCAAGCGCATAACCCCATTGCGAATTCAGGTCTTCATTACGAACTAGGCTACAGTTCAGTTTTGATTCACCGCCAATGGCCCAAAAAAACGGCGCCAACATAGTATCTTTGCCCGACCCAGGGTGGCCGCCGACTAAAATTGCGTGGTTTATTTTCCGGTTTGGGTTTTGCACTTTGTAGGCTAACGCACTCAGGAAATGCTCGCGCTCGAAATCGATCGGGATCATCCGCTCGACATGCTTGAGCCATAGGCTGACATCGCCAGCGCGGCCGGCTGGCCTTGCGTTTACCCATCGGTTGCCGTGCGTACCGGTTACGACCACCGGCTCACCGGCGGCGTAGGTTATGCCCTGAAGGGCAAGTGCGCCCTTGCTAGCTCGGTTTTCATCAAAGCAGGTTGACGCTTCGATCTTGCCGTTGTTGTGGATTGAGTTGCAGCCGATGTGCCGGTATAGGGCGTTGAAGGTGCTGCGCCCTAGTTCGCGGCGGGTATTCAGGTCAAAATAGGCGTCATCCTCTTGGATGTACGCATAGCGCTCATACCATTCGGCCTTCTCTTCTCTGGCGCTCTGTTTACGATCTGACTCAGCGATGATTATCTCGGCCGCATCGGGGAAGTCGTCGGTAGGCTCAAGTTTAGCTAATGCGGCGTCCATCGCCTTAACCAGTAGTTCTTCGCGCAGTCCAGGTGTGTGAGCTGGGCCTCCGTTTGCAGCTACCCAATCCAAAAACGCGGCCGACCCAAAACCCAAGCAGTGGCCGTGATAGCAGCAGAACGCACGGTTAGCCGGCATATAGCGCGCTTCAGGGTTGCCGTCGGAATGCTCACTAGCATTCGGGCAATGGACACCCATCCAGCCCTCGGAATTAGTCTTTGAGTAGACCATATTCTGCGCGGATAACCACGCCATGACGTCGTCGTTTCCGTCGTCAGTTAAGCGGATAGCTTCAGGGCCGTCGGTAGTTGCCTCGCCTGGCACCACGTCACAGGCGGCGCATATATCTTCCAAGGTATATTCGCGCTCAGGGTGAAATTCAACTAAGCGTGAAACAAAATTACCGCGCTTAAAGTTCACCGCGCCAGGTAATCGGAAATTGCGCACTGGGTTATTAGCGCCTGGGTCGGTGTAACCGGCCGCAGCCAAGGCGTTAACGGCTGCGCAGAACTCGGCCTTTGGCGGCTGCTCTGAGAATGCGTAACCCCACTGATAATTGCCCTCAGACGTCTCAATAATCCACGTAGGCGCCAGCGGTGGGGTTTTGGATTTGGTGCCGATGTCGTCTAACATCATCGCCAGCACGTACTCGACATTGTGTTTAGACGCCGACGGTTTATTCTTGTCTAGCCGGTCGATAATGAACGATCCGGTATTGCCGAACCACGCTTGACCCTCTTTAACTAGGCTTGGGTTTGGTAAAAACGACGGCCAAGTAGCTTTGATTGCGCCGTCAGCGTGAAGCTGTAGTTGCCCGTCGGTTAGTATTGGTTTTTGTCGTACAAACAGCGCCGTTTCACCCTCTGGCGCTAAACTCATGAGATAATCTAAGAAGTACATGTATCAACCCTCCGCTGTGTTGAGACCGCCCTGCAAGGCGGTCTTTTTTTATTAGCCTTTGCCGTATCGGCCCATGATTTCCGTTTCCGCGTTCAATGGTAGGCCGATCGCCCATTCAGGCGGGGTACACATAACTTCACGGAGTTTTGTAGCAGATAGTTCAGGTGTAGCGGATTCAAGAACGATTTCATCATGCACATGCAGCACGACATCGTCCAATTGGCGTAAAGAGTGCCGCAGCAAATCGTTTGCAATCGCTTGCGTTATATTCTCACAGGCCAGACCCTTCCACAAGCGCGCACGCGGCCATTCTTTAGCATCAGCCGCCGGTTTCCATGCAGCCTTAACATAACTGACGCCATCGGCCTCAAGTTTTGCGAACGGATAGCACAGAATGCGACCAGACGGTAGTGCATACCATAGGTGGCGCTTATCAAACAGGTACGTCACCCGACCGGCTTTGAATTCTCGGCCTGGGTTTCGCATAGCGCGCATGTAGGCCGACTCCAGTTGCGCCCAGTACCCTACTGCCCATTGGTTAGCACGACGCCATGCGTCAACGATACGCTTCGCATCGGTCTCAGGTACGTGTAGACCATAAGCGCGGCCCATTGATGCAAAGGCGCCGATGCCGCCGGCAAAGCCAAGGGATAGAATTGCGACCTTGCCGATCTGACGCTGGTCTTTGGTTATCTGGTCTTCAGGTACTCGGTAGATGCCGGCGGCTTCGCGAACGTAAATGTCACGGCCATCACGGAAAACATTTAACACATCTTCAGCGCGAGGATCGTTTGACGCCCACGCAGTTACACGGGCTTCAACGGCCGACCAATCAGATACAACGAACGCTTTACCGGCTTCAGGTATTAATGAGGGCCGGAGCATTCCCTTGAGAACATCAGTAATCCGTTTTCCAAATCTTGGCACGATTGACTGTCCACGTACCATAGCGTGGCGGACTCCATCGGGATCATTGGCGCACTTTCGGGTGAAGTTGTGAACCTGCGCCCCATACGACGAAGCTCTTCCCGTAGCGCTTCCTCCAGCGAAGACGAAGGCCCCACGGACACGGTGATCTTCTTCGTCAGCAAGGCCAGAAAGGCGGCTGAACTTCGCAACTGACGACGCCCAAAGATCGTCTGCGCACTGGATGACTTCAGCGACAGCGGCCGGAATTTCTTTTTCATCTTTATCTTCCTTTGCCAAGGCAAGCAGATTGGCGCGAACTGATTTATCAATACTGTACTTCAGTTCGTCATCCTTATAGGTCTCCATCAGCTTCAGCGCTTGTGGCCCAATTCTGGCCATTACCCACTGCTTCATTTTTGGACTGCGCACCGATGTAATCTCTTTTTCGGTGATCTCTTCAACGATACCTTCAATCTCTTCGAGTTCAACTGAGGCGTATTTAATCGCCGCTTGTGCTAACGGTAGATCGAGCTTAACGCCGCGATCGTTGATCCGCTCATTAACGTGATAGTCGGCCAGCTCTTCATCAGACAGCGGACGCATAGCTTGTGAGACGGCACGCATAGCGCGCACGTCTTGTTCGCAGTACGCGATCATCTCGGCCATTAAGTCGGGCGAATTGTTAAACGATCCATCAGGGCGAGGGATGGAAAGTGCGCGGATAAGCTGGCTTCCTCGATGGTCTTTGCGCATGTTGCTGCTAAGTGCGCGTCCGACGTCTTCGAGGCTTCCAGGTAAGCAGTTAGCACGCGCTTGCGTAGCGGTGCAGTAGAACTGTTCGAGTTCAAAGTTAATTTGCAGTACGTACCAGAAAACAAGGCGCTCAAAAGCGGCGTTGTGCGCGTATATGCGCCCTGTGTGTTTTCGTACTGAATCAGGGAACGGTTGATCGGGTGTCCAGGTGAGAACGTCACCATCATCAAAGGCGTATGACATACAAAGTACATCTGTACTGGCGTCTTGTGCATAGTTATAAACTCCACGGGAGGGTAGATCGCAACGCGACCGCGTTTCAAAATCGCAATATAAAATGTTCATTTTTGGCCCCATCTGCTTAATCGACCTTTTATTTGTCCGGCCAAACGTTCAGGGGTCATCCAAGTCCCATGTTTAATAGCGTCGGCTATGTTTTCGCTTCGAGTACCCCAACGCAGATTTACCAACCTATTATCCGAAGGATCACCATTTGCATGCAAACACTCATGACAAACGGGTGGAGGCCCTACAAACGCCAACAGAACTAATCTATGTACACACTGGCTATTACGCCTACCTAAAGACACGCTAAGATGCCCTGCCGTCATACGACCTGGGCGAAGTATTTGACCTTCTTTACGCCGCCGATAAGACTTTATACGCCCCTGATCGCTAACCTCATATTGACCTTCGTATCCTGGTATAGGTTTCCATATCTCGATCATAGTAATACCAATAAAAAAGCCCTGTTCTGCATTCTCGTCTTACGACGTTGGCGGACTCGGCAGACACCGAGCAGAATGCAGAACAGGGCTTATCTGTAAGCGTGCCGCCAAGCACTAGTAAATATTAGCATAATTTTAGGTGGGGTACTCGCTGCGTCTGTTTGCAACCGGCTTTTGCCCGATCACGCCACGCAATATGCGAAGCCAGCATCCGCTTTCCCCCGTATTACTTAGGCCGAACGACGACGACGTGCTGGCGCTGCTTCCTCGCCAGACTCTTGATCACCGGCTGCGCCTTCCATCGAAATCCAATCCACAACGTCAAATTCAGGCGTAAAGATTTTGCCGTATGACTTGTGGTTGTAGAACGACTTCTTTAATTGAACTACAGGCACTGGTTTCGTTTGGTCAGCATCGACTTGTGTAGTGATACGCGCGCCTAATGCAGCAACACCACGTAGACCACCTTGGCTAGTCGTTGTGTAACGCGCTTCCAAACCTTTGTCTTTACCTGATACACAACGCAGGGCAAAGCCGAGTTGCTTTTCCCAACCCTTTTTGCAGCCGGTTGGTGCTGGCTCCAATTCAGGCAGCGGTTGTGTAACAGGCACTAGCTTTTCACCCAACACTTCACGCTCGCCCCACGCAATGAAGCCGTGAACAAATGAGAATGGATTAATAGCCCATGTTGACCCAACTTCAATTTCAGTTTGATCTGCGCCGAATACCCAGTTACCACCTTTATCCATTTTGAGAATGGCGAAAGATGTAGGGCCGACATCAGTTTCAAGCGTGCGTAATGCTGTGGTCAATGACGCTACGTTTGGAAGATTTGCTACAGCGAATGTACTCATTTTAGTTTCCTTTAATGGACTAGATTTTAGAAAGGGCCGCAGACAACTGCTTCCCGATTTGCAACACCGCTGGCCTCGAATCAGAATCCGGCGCCAACGTACTACCCGACGAAATCGATACAACTAATTCCGACGGTAATTCTTTTTTGTACTTTTTCAGTACCTTTTCCATTTGCGCTGGTGAGCGCAACTTATTTTCATACGCTTCTTTTGCCAAACCATTAGCGTCAACCCAAGCATCAACAGCATCTTCACTTGTCCATTGACGCGTACCG
>Ga0255078_1000018_pt1 | contig 43563 bp, 61 predicted proteins | sample Colum_Atlam_RepA_FD_188462 | JGI IMG/M metagenome (GOLD analysis project Ga0255078, IMG submission 188462) | Freshwater microbial communities from Columbia River, Oregon, United States - Colum_Atlam_RepA_8h | ecosystem: Environmental > Aquatic > Freshwater > River | place: USA: Oregon... | reverse complement strand
ATTATAATTAAAATATATGTGTGAACCTACATATCTGCCCATATATCTTGTGATGTAAGAACCCTTCTATTGCTTTAGGGCTGTGGACGTAGCCATTTCGGTGATGCCAACTATCTGCTCCAGATGGGCTTCTAAGGGATTCTATAGTAACACCCATAATATCTCTAGAACGCTTGTGGTGTATATGGTGTGTATAAAAGTATCTGTGATTAACTACAGCCCAATCCTCCTTAGCCTCGTGTGCCATTAACAATGGCAAATCATTTTCTTTAGCTCCGTCTCCGTGCGTAGTTCCAATAAGATTGTTGTAATATTTAAAATATTTTCTATGTGCTATAGAACAATTAAATGTAATGTGTTTATCATTATGAAACCAAGATTGGATAGTGTCTGCTAAAAAAAATCCGTTAGTATAATCGTGGTTAGATGGGTCGTACTGAACGTGCACATCAGCAATCTCTCTTAGCACCTCTAGTACCTCTACGTGCATCTTCCTAGCTATCAAGAAGTTATCGTACCACATACCATCTGTATCTTGTGGAGTACCCGATGTTGTCTGTCTTTTAGGGGTATCTATGTGTAGAACATCATTACCTATAATGTATAGTATCTTATCTGTCTTGAATGCCGAGGCCTTCTCCACAATACCATAGACACCATCTAAAACTCTCTTAACAGCTATCTTATTGTTGTATTCATCTCCTGTCTCAGATATAGCGGCTAGCTTACCTATATGTATATCAGCGGGGTCAATAACTAATAAGTGTGAGTCCTCTGGTTTCTTAACATCTCTCTTGACTGTATTGTACTTAGGTGCGTGGTCAATCATATCTTGAACAATATCTTTTCTGATATCATCGTAAGATACTTGAGCGCCTCTAACATTAATAGAGAAGCGTTCTCCTTTAAACCAATAGTATTTAACGTCTTGAACAGGGATGCCTTGTGCTACGCACTCTTCTGTAAGGGCTGAATGCTTGTCTCGGATGTCTTGCAGGATTTCGTACTCGCTCTTGGTAATGCGAGGACGTAGTTCTTTTTTGCTCATAGTGTTAGATGGGTTAGTAATTGGTTTTGCTAAACTACAACTTCTTTATGAAATCAACAACTTCTTTACATTCTTTTTGGTTTTTTGGCAAAAATATATGTGGCTGTTGGTGGTCATCACTAAGTCCGTACTTAAGTAATTTCCATTTTAGTTTATTATCATTACGCTGAAACCCTTTGGTATCAACGATTACATTCTTTCCGTAATCAATAAATTCAAAATCAACAGTCAAGGTCATAGCCCTAATTGTTTTTCCTTGGTATTTAAAAGGGGGATGGAGTTCGTAGGGAACTTGAAAGTCAAACTTTAATCCTTCACTACGACAAAGTTCATAGAAGAATAATTCTAGTCTAGAATCAAATTTTAAACCGTACTTAATATGTTTTTTTATTTGCCTCATTAACCTAAAGATAGCTCACTCTTGCAGTATGATAGTGATGTCCTCATTATCTCTATCTTGTAGTGGGCCTCTTTTATTAGCAACTCCATAACCACATTGTAGAAACTGCAGTCCCCTATCTCGTAGGCAAGCACGACCTTCTTCTCTGTGGCAGACATATCTTCTGTCTTTATGTTCATCATCTTCTTCATAGACAGCTTATCGGTTAGGATGTCAAGTTTTGCTTTACAACTCGCACCCATACCTAGTATACCTGTAATCTCAGTAAGATGTTTGATAATCTCTGTAGGGTTAGAACAGTCAATCTGTTTTGATATGACTTTCTGGAAAGAGTCATACATCTGTACGCACTTCTCAAAATCTTTTTGCTCGTCAGAGCCTTCTTTAAATACTTGTTTCATATTTTAGTTGTTTTTATATTTTATTTTTTAGGGCCAAAGTGATTTTTTAAACCTTTTATAAATTGTTTATTAGTGGGTATTAAAGGTTCTCCTGTACTTGGATTCCCATATATCTTAACATCGTTTTGGTCTACTGTTCTAATATCTCCTGTATTATACAATCTAATTATGAATTGAGGATTAGAGTGAATAGACCCGCCAATCATAAAGATTGCTACTCCGTATCCTAATGGTGTTTCTACATCAAAAGGATTTACTATTTCGTGTATTGTTTGAATTATCATTTTATTTGTTTAAGTTTAAGAGTATCCCTGCCCTATTAGGATAACCCACTACAGTTATTAATAATTTAATTGCAGGGATAACATCTTAAATATTTTTGTTTTCATCAAATAGGTCTTCACCATTATAATTAGGATGATTTTCTTTCATATAATCAATCCCTCTTACCCAAAAGAAAGAGATAATTGCTGCTAAAAATACGCTGCATCCAATTGTAATTAAGTATCCCATATTTTATTTGTTTTTAGGTTTTATTCTTAAAGCAAACTCCTTGCCTAATGACTCAGAGTATACTCTTGTCTTTTTTATTAATGCATTCTTAAGTACGTGCTGACCTATTAACAGCTTTTGTTGGGCTATCTTTAGTGTCTTAAATTCTATCGCATTCTCTCTTCTCTTCTTGATATCCTTGATAGATAAATCATAAGCTAGTATCGGTAATGCTGAGTCATCTATAAATTCATATCCCATATTAAAATCTGCATTTATGTTTTAGTAATAATAATTCTCTATTGAAAGGAAGCTGTCCGTGTATATCAACAAACTCCAATCCATTATTCATTCGTAACATAATAGGAGTCCCTTGTGTGGTAGGCATACCTCCTGTCTCTCTATTTCTAACCTTATCAATTGATACCTCTGTAAACATCCACTCATCTGCTGATTTAATCTTTCTATGAAGTGTTACAAAGTTATCTGCTCTATTGTATAAAGCTGCTCCGCCCTCAGTATCTGATGCGTGTGGCATCTTTTGGTTACCACTACTATCTCTATCTCTTTGGGAGGCTGTCGTAGTGTGAACAGATAAAAATATCGTGGTGTTGTATTTCTTAGTAAAGTTTAACATCTCGCTGTATGCCTCGTAGTCGTATATGTATTTATTCTTAGCCGCAGTTAACTCCATCTTAAGTGAGTTGTAGGGGTCAATGAATACACCCTTCAATGACTTGTATTGCATTAGCATCTTTGAGTGCTCTAGTATCTCTCCATAGGTATACATATTATCGGTAGATAAGATAAAGAAGTGTTCATCTACAAATCGTAGCGATACGTTATGCTCTTGGTCAGACATCTGCTGTATCTTCTTACCTATAAAGAACTCCATAATCTTCATCTTAATAGAGGCAGACTGATTCTCTCCCATATACAGCATCCAATTCCAATTGTAATGTATCGCAGATAGGAATATAAGCCACAAATTGACCGTTGTTTTACCAATATGACTGTGCGCTAGGGAGGCATAGAACTCGCCCTCCTTGAGCCTTAAATGCTTATCTAAATCATCGTAGCCAAAACCATACCCCATAGGGATAAGTCCTGCCCTAAATCTATAGATATAGTCATCATCTCTGCTGTTGGATGTAAGGAAAGATAAGTCCTCCTCCATTACACCTATCTCTCTGACAGCCTCTCTATAATCTATCTCAATTTCAGATATAGGCTTAGTCATTCCGTGTCTTAGTCCGTCATCTATCGTACTGATAGCTAACTGCATATCATCAATATTCTTCTTGCCTATCTCGTGTATTAGAATATCCTTAGCCATATCATACTCAATATGTTTAGTAGCTATGTAACCTCCTAATAAATTAGCGGCCTTTAATAATACGTGGTGCTTCTCCCCATCGGGAGCAAGTCGTATCATCCTAGATGCTATATCAATTTTCTTATAGTCAGTAAACCCATCGCCCATATGGATATTAGATTTCTTCTGCTCATCATCTAAGACAATGTCAAAGAAGGTGCTTGAAGAAGTATTAATATAAATATCGGGGTCGTAGGATAGATATAAAACTCTTGATGGATTTCTAGCTGTAGGGTCTAGTCCCTTAATAGTTTCAAGTAAAGCTTTGTAGTGTTGCGTATGTTTATTGCCATCTCCTATTCTGACAAGTCCGTGTAGGCCCTTGCCACTAGAAGATAACCATAGCGCGTATATGTATGGATTATTTATTAAATCTTTTTTAACGGATTCAATATTATCAATGTCATCAATGTCAATGGGAACAAATCCGCTGTGGGATGTTAATGATTTATCATCTCTATATGAGATGTATTTTTCTCCGTCCTCTCTAGATTTTTCAATAGGCTTAGCAAACTCTCCAGAGAATAAAGCGCAAGGTAGTTCAGCTTTGAGCGACCTTATCTTGTACTCTTCGGTACAGTTTCTAATGTTATCTACTTTGTCTTTATACCTGCCATTTTTAATGGCCTGTAAGACACTTTCTATAGGGACGAAGTGTGGCTCACTAATATTAGTGATACTCTTGAATAGTGTAACTTTTTGCATAGAAAGTTTGTGTTAAAAAACCCTCACGATTTTTAGGCCGTGAGGGATACTTACAATTAGGATTGCTCCTTCATCAAATCAGAAAAACTAAAACGGAAGATTGTCAATATCTGTCTCCACATTTACATCTTGAACAGCTACTTTATTAGTTCCTGTTGGCTTCCACGTATCTAGTACAGCGTATACGTTGTTGCCGAATTTGTCTGCTTCTTTTCTGTCCTTGAATTCCATATTGACGTAGCCTTTTTCATTCTGATGAGCTTTTAACTCTTCAATGAATTTTTCTACATTAACAGAAACTTTTGTTCCGTACTGAGTTTTCTTTCCGCGTAGGGAATTGAAATAGATGGTGTCTTGTGCCATTGTGTTATATATTTTGGTTAAAAAATAATTATTTTGCTGTAATGTCTACCTTATATCCATACTCTGTGAGTAAGTCTATAATAGCACCCATAGATACAGCTCTAGGGTTGCCTTGTTTGTCTTTGTATTTCCCACAGTAGTTTACGAAAAACCAGTAATTCCTTGCTTTGTCGGTCTCGTAGATGTGGTTAACAATTGTTGCGATTTGGGGGTAGCTCTTGGTTAATTTTGCTTTGGTTATCCCCTTTGCCTTTGTGGTCATATGGTTTGATTGGTCTCTATGTTTTTGAAACAAGGTCTACCGTCTCTAGCTTGCCATCGTGTAGGTGTGCTTTAAAAGTATAAAACACCTCGTATGGTTTGCCATAAAACTCCACATCTCCTGTGTGGTAGCTCTTCTTTACTGTTTTATTAATTTTTTTTAGTTCAATACTAAATAACCCTTCTGGATTATCTGTTGGAGTCATCTCGTACTCAAAGTCTTCAAAATATAAGTACCCGTCTTCTCCTACAAAGTAGTCTAGAAATTCTCTTTCTAAATCTTTTGTTTGAAATTCTAAGTCAGTTAAGTCTTCTAGTTCCTGCGCATTAGACGTAGGTAATAGTTTCGCATTTATTTTAAAGGAATCAAATCTTCCCATAATTTTTAAAGTTTAGGGGATGCACTATGCTACATCCCCTATTCAAACACAATTGTTACACTCTCAAAGTTCTATTGCGAATATACAATATATTTTGCGAAACAACCAAATTTTATTTTATTCTCTGAAAAAAGGCTAATGTAGATACAACAACATAAGCTATAGTCAGCAGTAAAAAAAACTTAATTTTAAACATTAGTAATCTCATCTGTCATTACGTTTACTTGGATTTCTTCTCTTTTAAAGGTGGCTATGTATTCTTTAATACACCACTTAATCATCTTATATAAGGCCTCTCTTCTAGCTTTTTTAGGCTTGGTATAGAATACGCTATACACTACAAATACTATGTCGCTCATAAATTTTATTTAATCCAACTAGGTAATGTTATTGTAAAGTTACCTTGGCTGTGGTACTCATAGCCCATATTAAACATATTATTTTCCATACAAGACTTAAAATCTTCTATCAATTTAACAGCCTGTGTTATGCCGTATTGGTTAAAAGAGGGGTCTACATCTGCTAGAGATATATTGTATGGTGCATTAGTTTCAATCAGTAAATACTTTATTGGTTTACCAGAAATGTGTGAATATAAACCTGCTTGAATGTGGTAGGAGCGATTGTAAAAATCATTAATGATAGTTTTGTGGCTAGCATCATTGGCTGTCTTTACTTCTAGGATGTAGTCATCAGCCTCTCCATCAAAGAATCCTCTAAAGGGTAGTCCGTTGATTTCTGCGCGCCACTCTTTCTCAAAACTGTTACAGCCTTGTATAGCATTAGCTATGTGTGGTTCAGCTATAGCCTTGTTGATAAGGTTATTAGCCTCCTCGTATTGCTCCTCTGTTATAATTTCTTTACCTTCTGTTTGCGCTAAGAATGATTCGTATAGGGCCTTGCCTTCCTTTGTTCGTCTGTCTATGTTAGGCATCACAATAAATTGTTTTCCAAATTCATTGGGCTGTAGTAATAGGCAGTGTATTAAACTACCGAATGCCATTGCGGGCGTAGGCTTTCTCTCTCTGCGTAGATATTCTACGTAGTGAGCGGGAGACTTAGCAAACTCTTTTAGTGAGCTGTAGCTAAGAGGTCTTTCATTTAGTGTTTCTATTGTTACCATTGCTTTGTTTTATATTTTTTTATAAGTTCTTTAATTGCCATTACACCGATAGCTGATATATATACTATTATAAATACAGGGATTGCTATTAAAAAGAATCTTAGTATTGAAAGTATTTTCATAAGTTATAATGCAGATAGTTCAGCCTCTACAGCTTTAGATATTTTATATTTAGTTCTAAGTCTCTTGATGTCTGTCTTAGCATCTTTAAGTGCTTGTATTATAACATCCCAATTAGGATTCTGTTTGTTTAACCAAGGCTTATCTGTATCAACAGCTGTCTGAGTTACTACTACATTAGGTGTAGGATTAGATGCTCTGTTTCCATCATCATCTTCATCCTCTATAATGATGTTAAGTAATCCCGATAAACTGTAACGCTTTGCATAGGATACAGCACTACCATAGTCTTGAGCAGAGTGCTTCTGAACAATGATAGGGAAGGTAGATAGCATAGTCTCTCCAGATTCTGTATGCCAGACATTGGTCTGAACAAAACCTTGTTCTCCTGCTACTATGTTTACTTGAGTAACTACTAATCCATTTTTATGTAGGTATGGTTTAATGTGATGCTGTATTGCATCAAGTGTAGCATACTTAGATTTAAAAAATGGGTTTGATGCTGATTTGCCAACAGCAGGGCATTCTGCTTGGAATTTATCCAAGGCTTTTAAAAGTGCTTTCATTGCTTTGTGTTTATATGTTTGTAAAATTACAAAATACTTTATTATTATCCAAATATTTTTTAATGTTTTTTATTTACCACTAGATTAAAAGACTAGAAGTAATTAGGTAAGTAAAACGAAGTCAGCCCCCTACCCCCTGTTAGGAGACTGACTACTTACCACTGAGTTAATGAGCTATCGTTAATTGAGGCTGTATAGTTACGCAAGTCGTGAAGAATACTATACATTTAAAAGTTGAATATCAGATTCCCTTAGAATGGTCTTTATGCATTTACCTCCATTAGTCTGTAACTAACTTTCAGTTGCAGTAGCCGTATTGCTTTGACTACACCCAATAAAAAGCCCACTAGAGTGAAGTTCTAATGGGCATATCTAAAGAAGGGTTAGTTCTTGAAACATACCCGATAACGTAACTTCACTACCTTATCGGATTTGCTACACAAAGATATAAATCTTTTTTAATTATCCAAATTATATTCTAAAAAAGAATCTGTCAGTTCAACAGCTTGTCTAATATGCAGATAGCCAACCTCTTTGATTATCTTATCTTTATTCTCAAAATTGGTTGTCCTAGGCATTACCCTCATATGCCAACTTGGTTGTGCCATTACTGACATATTGAATGAGTATATCCCCCTAGGGGTAGAGTTAATGTACCTACAATTAGGTAGCTTATGCAAGTGCTTCCATTTAGGCTTCTCTATAAGTAAAGCATCGTAATGCTCTCTCCTACACTTAAATTCAACATACACATTTAAAGATGGGATATATGCATCAGTATAGCTGTACTTACTTGTCTGCTGAATGTCGCTGAATCTGGTATCCTTAAACCAATCAAACAGCGTCTTTTCTTTTAGTTCACTTAGATTCATTTTTACTTGTTAACTTAGAAATTAGTTTATGTTCTCTTATCTCTATCTCAAACTTATTGGTAGCTATGATAAGTGATGTAAGTACCTCCATTTGGGTATAATCTAGGGCAATAGACTCTCCGTCTATATGTATGTGGACATCGTTGCCATTGTCTACTAGACTGCCTACAATCTCTCCTCTGCAATCTTCTGACCACTCGCTACTGTGTGAGCGCGTAATGATAGTTTTGCCTTTGTTATAATTGTACTTGACATCATACTCGTGCTCAAAGCCTTTCTCTGATTCATTGATAATATAGACGGATGATACATCCTCTACATCATTATCTAATTCCTTTTGTTTCTTTTTCATTTTATTTTTCCATTTTAAGAAGTAAGTAAAGTAATGCCGAGTAGTTACACAGGTCAATGACAGAGTCCTGTACTGACTCATTTTGTGCGTGCTTGCCACTAGATAGCAGCTGTCCTAGTCTTGCTACCTTAGTACCAATTAGGTTAAGGCAGTTAGTTGCGTCGGGGTGTTTACTCCCTTGGTTCACAATCATTCCTGCAAGCCTAAAATTTGACAGCACATCCTCGCCTGCGTAGTCATACCCTTTCTTGGTTAAGACCTCCCTTTGGGCCTTAAACAGCCCTTCTAGGAGTATGTCTCTATCCTCTGCCAATAGTACGGAGTAATCGTACCTAACCGAATCCTTATTAGGAGGGTCGGGGGTCAATAGTCTTTGTATTATGTTCATAGTTAAATTTAAATGGTGATTCCTTTGTGTTCTAATTCCTTTGCAATACCATCAGCCTTGAATCTGAATTCGTCATCAGTATCGTACAAATCATTATATACCCTTATGTTATGAACTACCGTTGTATGGTCTCTACCGCCAATAGTCTCGCCTATTTCCGCTAACGACCACTTCAATCTAGTCTTCATAAAATAACAATATAGTTTTCTAGCCTCCGTTAATTTTCTTTTTCTACTTTTCTTAACGATATCCGAAAACTTTATTTCAGTATGTTTTTCAACAGCCTCTATAATCATCTCTTGATTATACCTATACTTACGATTTGTTATGTTAACCTTGATACTGACAGGCCAATCAATTCTTCTCAACCCTACTATTACATAGGGATTTATCACTTCTTTATCTTTCATTTGGTTATTTTAAATTGGTAACAAAATACTGCCTAGCAAAAACTAATTAGCCTTTACTTTTTTAAGACAATCTTGACAACCAATAACTTGCACTCCCTCAATGCGAGCCCAATTTGTAGCTAGTGCGGGTGTCCCACACAAATTACCTTTACCAGACTCATAGATGTGAGCTGTCTTAGACCATACATTACCCTTGTTGCCATAAATCATTTGATTAGGCTTTAATTCATTTACATTCATATTTTTTTATTTTAAATTACATAACTTGAAAATCTCCTAGATGTTTAATGCTCAATAGATAGGACTTCTTGCCAATCATATTCATATCATATATAGCTACCCTGTAATTACTTACGATTAAGTTTTCCATAGGTACATATGATTCTGGCAATACATTTCTGTATATGGCTGCAATCATATCGCAATCCCTAAACATTTCAATATCCTTTGCTATAGTAGCTGCTATGGCTACATTGTTCATACTACATCTCATTGTTGATAAAATTTATAGTAGTACCTATTGTATTTCTTTGAATCATTACATCGCCCTTAAACAGCGTTGATGTAAAGTCTCCATCATAATCTACAATGGTTTCTGCCATTACTAAAAAGGATTTTCTATAGTAGTCTAGTGCTTCTTTGTGAGAAGTAAAGCTATACTCATAGTTATCCGTGTCTCCGCCTAGAGTCATCTGACTCATTACTGTAAATATCATATGATTGGTATTTCGTAGGTGTTAATTAATTGGTCGTAGTACTCATCGTAGTAAAAATCAAATACGTCTTGAGCCTCTTCCGTGTATACTAAGCTGTCTTCTTGGTCTCCTCCATCGTGCACCCATAAGTTCTCTTCATTGAACTCTTTGTCAAACGGAGCGTTGATAATAAAATCAATAATTGTGCGATGATGCGCCATCTCTGATGCGCGCTCAACTAATAATGAATTCCATTGGTCTTGGTTCATATATATATTTTTTATTTGTTACAAAAATAATCAATTATTTGTTAAATTGCAAATAATTATGGTGGTTTTTTTCTTGATTCTTTAGTAAGACTTACATATCTTATGTGTAGCCATACATTGATAGCTAGCACACATAACATATAAATAAGTAGTATTATTTTACCTCTCATTTTTCTTTTATTACTTTATATAATTGATATAATAGAAATATAATAACTAGCGCGTATGATACGAGCATTCCTTTTACTAGGTATTCTAGTGCTGTTGGTAAAAACATAATTTATTTTTTAAAATTTATAATACGGGTAATTCATCGTGCTTGCCATTCTTATCTGTAAAGAACATTGCGCCACCATCGTTGCCTTCGTCATCGCAAGATAGATAGCAGATAGTTCCATTACTTAGCTTAAACACTATGGGTCTTTTATACCACCCCATTTGTTCTGCATTTTCTTCTGACATATAGTTTACACTAACTATTGTCTGTCCCAATAATACTTGCCTTGCTCTTTTGTTCCAAAAGGTTTCAAGGTCTTTGGTTTCTTTTACCATTTTAATTTTTATTTAATTGTTAGATAATCTGGTTCTGCATACAATACCACAATATCATTAGGGTATTTGTCGCTTAATCTTTGTGCCATATCATCATTGGCATATATTACTTCGCCATTTTCTGATTGCCTTTCTTCTTCAATCAAGGGGGACAAGACAGCTTCAATTTGCTCATCACTTAAGGTAGTAAGCAATAATAGATTTTCTTCATCCCAAGAATTTTGGGATACTTCAACGATTCTAATTTTTTCAACGATTTCTTTTTTGTTCATAAAATTTAATTTAATTGTTATTCAATAGAACACATTACCACTACTGAGTCATCTAGCTTTGAGAGTTCATTCTCAAATTCAAGGCTCATCTCTTCAAAGTCATAGACCTTCTTGCCATCCTCATCTATATATTGATAGATGCCTATCTTAATAGTATTTGGATTTGCATAATGGTCTTCTAACTCGTTGCAATGGTCTTCTGCGACATAGTCAAAGGCGCACTCTTTTATTTCCTCTCTTTCTTTATCGTTACTTGTATAGTAGTCAATAAAGTTTTCAATGATGATTAGCTTCAGTTCTTCTGATGCTGTAAGTTTTCTTGGCATATGATAGTTTTAATTGGTTTATTAATCGTGAATGATGTGTTGTTCTATTTCTTCTTCAGCAACTATTGGTGTTTCAATATAGTATTTCTCATCAAGCTCCATAGACTCAGCACATTCACTACACATATAGCTGTTCCAATCTCTGATATAGAATACATCATCTACTTCCTTCCACTCGCTACAGCAGTCGCAGATAGAGTAATCAAATCCTTCGCCCTCTCCCATAGCCTCGTCAACAGACTCTTCTCCGTCAAAGGCATCCTTATTGTATTTGTATGTTGTCTTGCTATTACTGACAGATGACTTAGAGTAACCTTCGTACCAATCGTCAGCCCAAGCATATGAGCCATAAGACTTGCTATAAGATGAACGCTTGTATGATGTGTTAGAGAACCACGCACCATCCTCACTCCACTCGCCCGCCTTCTCGTTAAGTATGAAGAAGTCGCCCGCATCATCTAAGAATACAAATTTGTTACCACTACCTATCGTAAACTCTAGCACATTCATAATGGCATTGTTCTTATAGAAGTTATAAGGCATTGGTTTCATTAAGCCATTGTTGAATATCTGCGTGTCATTCTCCTTGCTACCCTTGGGTACATCTATATCTAATATACCATTGTGGCAGAAGTATAGATTCTTGTGTACCTTGAATGGGTGGCAGTTATAGTCATTGATACCACCACTTGTAGCGATACGGAAGTGAATCACTACGCTAGTGTCGTGCGCACTAGCCTCTACTATATGGCTGTAGAATTTGTCAAACGATTCCATTTCTTTCTTGACAATAACTTTACCATTGACAGCGTACATAATACCCGCTCCGTGGTTGTTATTGTCCCAACAATTTTCTAAATGTTCTTTACTGATTTGAATGCCTCTCGGCTGAATTGCAATTACACACATAATTATAAGTTTTTAGTTTTAATGAATTTTTTAAGCATAGCGTACTCGTGAGATTGTTCAATGTATTCTTTGAATGCGCTGATTGTAGTCTCCTTGCTATCTCTACTGAAATTGAATAGAGCATAGCAGAACTCTATATTTTTAAGGAACGATAAGTAGTTGAGCGTACCTCTAAAGATTCTTATCTCTATCGTGCTGTCATTCTGCACATTGATAGCTGAGTATCTTTTGAAGCCTCCACATTTTTTCTTAGCCTTGTAGATAATCGTGTCATCGTTGTCGTTCTCTATGGCGGCCCATCTTTCTAGCTGTTCAATCTCTCGTTGAGATATGTCTATTACAAATTGCTTATTGTCTATAAAGAATTTGATAAACCTAAACAGCTGCCAAGTGGTAAAGCATTTCTTACTGAGGTGTATGTGAATGCCACAGGTACTTGAATCGTATGACCTATACCCTGCCTTGATTAACTTGTCAAGCATCTTCTTGAATATATCTAGCTTGACTTCTTGTATATACTCAAAGGTCATAGGGTGTGTAACAATCTCAAAGCCATTGTTAAGACTGCCGTCAGACTTAAGGTAGTAGGTATCGGTAGTTGAGATATCCTCTGCCATCTTACTGATTTTTACTGAGCTATCTTTTTGCTCTACCTCTAACTCAATACCAAAGAATAGTTGGTCTGTCTTGTACTTCTGATTGGTAGCTAACTTGAATATCGGAGTAGGCTTGTGATTATAAGACTTTATATATCGCTTGCCTCCTCTGTCGCATTGTCTACATACATACTCTTCCGAATCGTCATCTGGATTAGCACACGAATCAAATTCCCATCTGTCATTACATTCACAGCATTCAAAGGTGTCTACATTTTCATTACAGCCCTCGCATAGATTACCTACGCCTCGTATATAATACGAGCTATGCCAATCGCTATGTGATTCATTACATCTTTCACAATCCCAAGCATTGGTTTGCGTACAGCCCTCGCACCACATCTGTTGGTCTCTCCTAGTGTGAACGGATGTTAATTCAAACGAGCTATCTCGTTCCTCGCAGTTCTCACAGAATGGTAGCTCAGCGTAACAATCTTCGCAATAGTCAGAGCCATTGCTTCTGTGAGAGTGGTCGGTATGAATTTGATTGCTACAATCTTCACACTCAACATAATCCTCAAAGCATTTCTCACATACTAATCCGTCATAGGTATCTGACGCATCGCAGTCTGGAGTAATGGCTTCACATTGTGCGCAGTTTAGATAGCCTTCCTTGAGGCCCTCTACCGCATTGGTTTCAATTACATCTTTGTCCATAACATAATTTTAAAGGTTAAAAAATAGTGTCTCATCTCATTTGCCGAGACTAACAGAAAGTTTAAATGCGTGTTTGAGTCGGGGCATAATCCGACTAGGTGGAGCAGTTCTTCCATTGTTATATGTATTTGGTTAAAAAATAAAATTAGGAAACCATATCTTAATGATATGTTAAAGTTTAAAAGGATGACTTCATCCCTTTACATACGCCATAGCCTTGACGCTGTGATAATCTTGTTAACCTCACAGCCAAGTCCATAGGTAGTACCTGTATGGTATTGCCAGTCTTGTGATTGTTGATAGGCGCACAGCCTACCTTTGCTGTCGTGCTACAATTAATGCAGTAGTTGTAGCCATATTTAGACAGCCGTAATATGGGCATATCTTGCCCACATCTAACGCATAGAGTTTTTTCCATATGCTTATTTATTTAATTGTTAATTTGTCAATTAGATTCTGATAATATTGTATTATGCCTTTGTATTGTTCAATTACATAGGCTTCAGTCTCTTCTCTTGTATAGAATTCATTTTCTCCTAGATGCCTTGTGCCTTGCACTTCTTCTTCGTATTTATCTATACTAAACTCTCCGAGTTCGGTATAAAATCCGTAAGCCTCATATATTATTATCTTTGCCATATTTTTTTTATTTAATTTATTCTGCTGAAAATTCATATAAACTATTCATTGCCTTCTCTTCTAATAGGCATACATTGTACCAATAATCAAAGCCCTCATCTGTCTCCGAAAACACAAAAGACCCCATTAAGGCGTCTTGGAAGCTAATTGCAGTGCTGTCTAAAACCCTACGCTGTACGCCATTCGGCATTTGATACTGAGTTACATACTTGCGTATCTTTTCTTTTTCTGATGGAACTAATGCTATCGCATCTTCAATCCATTGGTTGATTGTTTTTTTCATTTGTATTTTATTTAGTTAAGTAATCTATATGTGCTTTTGCCCCGTCTAGTGTGGCCCATTGTGAGCCATCTATACTAGGGCAAAATTTGTCAGCTATTAGATATATCCAATAGCCGTTATGATACCACTTTTCTACTCTTCCCATCTTTTTACTCTATTTTTTTCTGAATATTTAAGTTGCTCAGCATATGCAGTAAGCATACCACCCATCCATATAACAGCTATGCCAAAATCAATCATTTGCCCTTGTGCCTCTGTCTCGTAGCAGAATAGAGCAAGCGTGATAGTTGCCAGCGTTGTTGCCACAGCTATTAGTACAGCTGTAATTGATAATTTTTTCTTCATTTGTTTTAATTTTAGATTATAAAATTCCCCTCTGCATTTGTGCTGACTTGGGACAGCCGTATTGGTTGCATTAGATAGGAAGGCCGACTAACATTAAGCTAGTCAGCCATCCCCTTTATTTTTTATTTACTTTGATATTTACTTTGATTACTATACAGCCAATCTACTTTCAATAATATCATTTTAATTGAAAGGCTCTAACTTGTATAGGTTTATATTATCTTATTGTTACATCAATAAGTCAGCGTAAACGAACCCGCTTATTCAGTCTATTTATTTACTTTACTACTACCTACAAAGACTTGTTAAGAAAAGTATTGCGTAGGGTATCGCCGTTATCCATTTTTAGGTGGTGCGTAGTTTCATTAATAGCATAATACATAGGCAAAATTTGTTCGCTCATTGTCTTGAGCTTCCAATTTTATCGGGCATAGTACAGCCCTATTGCTTTGGTTATCATTGGCTAATAACTTAAAAGATACATTATTGAATTTATTTAGGCCTTGGCTTTTGGCATAGCTTAAATAGTGTACTAATTCTAGTATCTTATTTATTTAGGGCATAGTATAAAAATACTTTGCCATTGGTGTACTAATGTCCTTTTGAGACATACATATTATAAAAAATTATAATATTGAAATAGGGCTAATATCCGATATTAGCAAAGGCCTATTTTCAGCCTCTTAACCCTATTTTTGTAGCTTACTTACTAGCTTTAAGATACCTAGCAATAAGCGTTTCAACTTGCCAAAAGGCCCATAAATTGCCATTTTTGGCTTGCCTTTCGCTTTCTTTTGCAGTCATTAACTTGCATAGGTCGGTAGGCTTTAAGGCTGTAATTTCGTCCATTTTTGCAGTCAATTCGTACTTAGAATTTAGCTCTTTTAAATAGGTAGTTCCCCTATCTTTGAAACTATCTAAGATAAATTTAAAGCCACCTACATAACTTTTATGTAGCTTATTGGCTGTTATCTTAGAGACTTGCAAGGCGGACATTTCACGCTTTACTTTGATAATGTCCGACCCTTTCACGCTACTTTCCACATTCAAGGCCATTCCCTTTTTAGTGTTAATTAATGTAGTTTTTAAAGTAGCTTTTTTTGTACCTTTTACAAGTACATTTTTTGATGCGTTTTGCATACAATTAAAATTTAAAAATGAATAAATAAAGAACTTTTTTTTTGCTGTAGCGGACTTACTTAGTAAGGTTTTCGCTTCAACATTGTAAAACTACAAAGAAAAAGAACTAACAAGTGTTAGTCAAGTGTTAAAGTTTTGTTATAAAGAAAACTAACGAGCGTAAGTATAAGTAAAAAAGGAGCTTGTAAGTAATTGAATATGAATAGTTTATATATATAAAAAAGAATAATATCAAAAGGCTAATTTCCTCAAGGTTGCCTTATCTCGGGCCTTTGCTAGTCCTAATATGTCCAATGGGCTAATGGGCTGTAATAGGCTTAAAATGAGAATAAAGGGTATTACGAATATTTTCGTAGTTAGTCAATATAGGGCATAACTAACGAGTGTTAGTACTAAAATAGTTAGCAACAATATACTAAAAAATTTAGTAAGTTTTATCTACGAATTGTTTCGTGAATTATTGTTAGTAAATAGATGTACGAGGGTTATCGTGAACGATTGTTAGCATTAGATAATCAATTTTAGTGGTTAAACATTGACTTTTAATGTTGCAACATTGAGATTTGATGTTTGAACATTGATGTACTCGGTCATAGGAATTGACTTTCCACACCATAGCAATCTCTCTATTACTATATAGTTCCCTTACGGTGTCATACATCTCCCTTACGGCATCACATACCTCGTCAAGTAATAGCTTCACCAAACTCCAGAAAAGTAAAGGGATAGCTTTACATTCTACAGCTATCTAATCATTATTACACTGATAGGTGTATGTATTAATATATATAAGAAGGAAACCTCATAAACACTTGAGTATCAATATGTGTAAAACATTATTATGTTTTAAATAACAGATATCTGTGTTTTTAAGTACTTTTAGGGGAACCAAAACCAATGTAATTATGAAGACCAATGTAGCCTTCTTAGAGAACCCTTTTAGAGTAGAAGGGCTAGAGATGAGGCAGTATACTCAGAAGGTAGGAGAACAGTTAATGGTAGACCCAGAAACGAATGAACTACTATCTGTACGTAGACTTCCTAAAAATAAAGAACAGTTGAACGATACGAAGGTATATACAAAATTGTTTACAGACAACTTAGAGGCATTTATGACCCTACCCAGTACAGGAATGAAGCTTTTGCTATACGGTATGTGTAGGCTTAGGCCCCTACAGGATAGTATTTTTTTTAATATAGATGACTGCCTACTCATCTGTGGGTTCAAGTCAGCTACAAGCTATAGAGAGGGCCTTAAAGGGTTGTTAGATGCTAAGATAATAGCGAGGAAGGTAGGTAGCCATATGGAGTTCTGGATTAACCCTAACGTATTCTATAATGGGAGTAGACTAAGGAGGTTATAAACATTTTGACGTTATAACATACCCTTACGATGCGGGAATTTGCTGTAAGGCAATACCGTCGTAGATTTGGGTAAGCCAAAAAACTTACATATGAAATATGATATACCTACAGAGTTTAAGCCTTTTATGACATCTGTAAAAAGACAATGTAAGACTTACGGAATTGAGTTAGTGCTATCTCCTTCAAGGAACGTAGTACTAACAGATGACTACACGCAAGATTGTAGTGGATACTTCTGTGATACAAACAAAGCTTTAGTGGTGGCTTGTGGTAAACCATTTAATGAGTGGGTTGAAATTTTAATTCACGAGTTCTCTCATATGGAGCAGTGGAAGACAGACGATAGGTGGGATAAGTGGACTGTTGCTTGTGGTAAGACTTGGGAGTGGTTAGCAGGAGATATCATTATGAATAAGAAACAAGTGCTTGCAGTTTTAAATGATATGGTAGAGTTAGAGAAAGATTGTGAGATGAGGTCTGTTGAAAAGATTAGGGAGTGGGGACTACCCGTTCAGATAAAGCAGTACGTACAAAAAGCAAACATATACCTATACAGCTACTATATGCTTCCAGAGATAAAGAGGTTCCCAACAGGCGTACACTCTGATAATAAGTTAATGAAACTTGCTCCTACTGTATTTAAGAAATCCTACCAAAAAGTACCAGATGATATACGCAATTACATATTAACAAACTTTTCAAAGAAATAGTTACTTTTGTAGATATGAAAAAAATTATAGCATTTATTAAAAGCCTATTTACTAAAGAACAGCCAGCTCATATCTTTGTATCAGAAGTTAAAGAAGTAAAAGCCAAAGCACCCAAAAAGAAACCAGCTGCTAAAAAGCAGACAAACAAAACAGTCAAAAAGAAAACAAAATAATATGGCACAAGATTTAAAGAATATCTACCAAGGTAAAACTCCAGCTCAAGTAGCTAAGATGAAAGAAGAAGACAGACAAAATGCTGCAAAAATAATTGCTTCAAGAAAAAAAGAAGAGCCTAAGAATTCAGAAGGTAGAACTGCTAAGCAAGAAGCTGGATATATGAAAGCTATGAAAGATAATGAAATGGAAGTTAAAAGAATTGATGACCAGATAAAAGCTGATGATAAAGCAAGAGTTGCTGGTCGTTTGGCTGCAGCTGCTAGAAGAGCTAAGATTAAGCAATAAATAAAAAAACAATATGGACTTAAAGAAAATCACAGGTATCATAAAGTCTAAGCAAGGACAGGATACAACCAAGATGTACAACAGAGGAGAGTTTATTCAAAGAATAAATGATATTACTGCAGGTAAAGTAAAATTACAGCAAGAAAAACCTATTGATAAAAACGCTAAAGGTACAAAAACCTATAAGGTAAAAGACAAAAACGGAAACGAAATAGAAATGTCTAAGGAACAATTTGAATCATTTGTAAAACGTAGAGGTGGCAAAATCAGCTAAAGTAAATAGTAACAAGGTTTCATTTGGCAAGCGCAAAACAGGCTCTGCTAAAAAAACTTATAATAAACATTCACCTCAGCCAAAAGCTTATAAAGGACAAGGACGATGAGTACTGCACAAAAAACAAAACCAGCATTGTGGTCGGGAATTGTATCTAGAGTAAAGTCTGGAAGCAAGGGTGGTGATGCGGGTGAGTGGAGTGCAAGAAAAGCTCAACTAGCTGTTGGATTGTATAAAAAAGCAGGTGGTGGATATAGAGGAGCAAAGTCTAGTGGCAATGCATTATCTAAATGGAGCAAACAGAAATGGACTACATCTTCTGGTAAACCATCTGAAGGTAAAAGAAGATATCTTCCAGAAGCTGCTTGGAAAGCATTGAGTCCTTCTCAAAGAGCTTCAACCAATAAGGCAAAAGCAGAAGGTAACAGCAAAGGAAAACAATTTGTAAAGCAACCTAAGTCAGTTGCATCAATAGCTAAAAAATATAGATAATGGTAGAATATAGAGGAGAGAAATTCTCTGGTTATAATAAACCTAAAGACGCATCTGATGGTACGCACAAAAAAGTAGTACTTGCTAAGGAAGGAGATAAAGTACGTATGGTTAGATTTGGAGCTAAAGGTTATTCTTCTAACTATAGCGCAGAGGCAAGAAAGCAATACAAACAAAGACACGCTAAAGAAGCAAACTCATCTAAGCTATCTGCTGGATGGTGGGCCTACCATTTTTTATGGGGGAAAAATTCTCAAGTATACCGTTCTGGAAAAAGTTCTGGTAAAGGAGAAAGATTTAAATAATTCTGATACAAATACGAATCGTTTCGTATATTTGCAAATAACCAAAGCAAATGAAACATCTTTACAATAAGATAAAGCCCGTAGGAAGGCGCGTCATTGTACTTGTTGACATTGACGGAAAGAAATCACACAATTTAGATTTAGGAAATGGAAAGTCTGTTAGCTTAGAGATAGCTACAGAATACTCTTGGGATGGTCGTGTAACAGGACTGACTCAAGGTATCTTACTTACCGATTATAAAAACTTAAAAGCAGGAATGTATGTATTGGCACACCACAGTAGTATGGGGGACGAATGCGAGTTGGTTCACGAAGGTATCCCACACGGACACAAGCTGTTCTCCATTGAAGAGAATTTTATTTACTTTGGCGCAGACGAAGAAAAACTAATACCACTAGATGGTTATATGTTGGCAGAAAGATTATACGAGCCAGAGCCTATATCTAAATTTGGAATCATATTAGTATCAGAGCCAGTCAAGATACCTAATAAGTTAAAGATACTTGCTAAGCCAGACTCTATCACAGACTTTGAAGTAGGAGATATAGCTGTTACTTATAAGTACTCTGATTACGAGATGACGCATAACATAAATGGCAAACAAGAAACAATTATCAGACTTAAATATTCTGATTGCCTAGCTAAAGAAACTGTATGACCGACAAAGAAAAAATAAAACTATACGAGGACGATGGAATTGTAGGTGCTTATTATGCACTCAATCGTAAGCTAAATGAGATTACTGGGTTATTAAATAATAACGATTTAACTAGGCTAGACTTAGCTGACAGACAAGACAGCTCTTGGGAGAGAGTATTAAAGCTGTTTAATAGTGTTGGAGAGATTAATGATGTAATGAAAAAACTTAAACTTGACAACTCCCTTACAGGAGATGAAGAGAAAGATAAGTCAAGACAGAAGCCATTAATTGAACAGCTTGTAAGATGAGTTATATAACCAAAGACGCTACTAGAGAAGAAGTATATGAGGCTTATATAGAAACGCAGAACTTGCTTAAGATGGAGCGTCATAGAATGAAGATTAATCAGAACAAGGTAAGAGAGGTACGAAAAGAAAAGAATAAGAAGTACAATGAACTAAGATACCAGCTTCTTAAAAGAGACCAAAGGATATATAGGATGCAAAAGCATATATTTAATCTACAAAGGTTTGCTGTAAATGAAAGAAGTAAGGCTAAAAAGAAAGGAGTAGAGATAGGTATCAATAAGATTAGGGTAAAAGATTATTCTGTAAAAAAGATGTACGAATTCTTATTACAGATAGAACAGGTATCTGAAATACTTGGGATGAAACTAAGATTCTGTTCTTTTATGCTATGGGCTGGTAGGTATGCGTATTTTACTGCCAATGATTATAAAAGAGACTTTCCAAATTCTCCAAATAAATTTAGCAGAATGATTGCTCATTTTAAAAAGCATAATTTTATAGAAGATATATCAAAAGAAAAAGTTGTAAAAGCATACGCTTTGAATGGCGTAGGTATATCTATGTTTGACAAGATTGATAAGTTCACTAAAAAACATTTTGAAACAAATGAGTAGTTATATAGAAGTATATGGAATAAAGTATAAACTTCCTGCTAAGCCAGAAGTTATTGATAATGTAGATTTAGAGAAAGACCAACAAAAGTTTTATAAAACAGAAGCGCCAGATATATTTGATGAATTAGAGTTTGATGAAGATGGAAGTCCTATATACTCGGATGAGCAAAGAGACTTTATTATACAAGAGTGGAGAAGAATTAATGATGGGTACTGGTTTTTAAACAATGGGCAAGTAACCTATATTACAGGGCTTCATTATTTTTATTTAAACTATTGGACACTAGAGGATGGCAACAACCCAGACTATAGAGATGTAGACAGAAGGTATTACTTTTTCCAAGACTACTGCGAGGCATTGCCCTATTGCTTTGGAATTGTTCGTATCAAGAAGCGTCGTGAAGGTGCTACCTCTCAAGCAACAGCATACCTTGTATGGAAGTCTATAACTAAACGAAAGTCTTTCTGTGGTATTATATCTAAGACAGGAAAGGATGCCTCAGATGCGTTTGTGTATATGGTAATGAACGGATATAGAAACCTTCCTGTATTTCTTAAACCTAGGGCCGAAGATGAAGAGACTAAGACAGAGCTAGTATTCAAGAAAAAGAAAGATAAGAAGAAAGTAAAGGGTAGAGAGAAGGGAAAGATATTTGACGATGATATTGGCTTAGAGTCAAAAATTAATTATAAAAATACTGCTCTTAACTCTTACGACTCTGGTCGTGTTACTGCCCTTCTAATGGATGAGGCAGGCAAGTGGCCAAAGGAGGTATCTGTTAACCAGTACTGGCCGATTGTAAAAAAGACTATGGGTAGAGGAGCTATTAAAGTAGGATTCTGCTTGATACCATCTACAGCTAACGATGCTAGGTCTGGAGGAGAACCCTACAAGAAACTATATGACGCTTCTAATCATTTTGAAAACCAAATGACATCTTCTGGTTTATACAGATACTTCTGTCCAGCCTACGATGGCTACGAGGGATTTATAGACGAATACGGACAGTCAATTATTGATACACCTACTGATAGGCAAAAGAAGTATATCTACGAAAGGTTCGGCATTAAGATTGAAATGGGAAGCAAGGAGTACTTGATTAGCCAAAGAAAGTTAATTACAGACAAAGAGCAGTTGTCAGAAGAGGTTCGTATGAATCCATTTGACGAGAACGAGGCATTTATGATTGATGCTAAAAAGTGTTACTTCAATGCTGAAAAAATATACAATCAACTAGATTTCTTAAAAGAAGAGAATGCGCCTATCCGTAGAGTTAGGTTGTATTGGAAAGATAATAAGACTGTAGATTGGACGGATGACAAAGAAGGAGGTTGGCTTGTTCACAAGTTCCCTCCTAAAGAGATGCAGAATAAATGGGTAGAAATTGGAGGATATAAGACTCCTGCAAATAATCATATCTACTCTAGTGGTATTGACCCTTTTAAATCCTCTGTCATTAGTGGCAAGGGGTCAATGGGTGCTTGCTATATATTTGAAAAGCTAGATATGAAAGACCCTAACAATACAGGTATGCCAGTGGCAGAATATGTGGGAAGGCCTAGACTTAAAAGTATGTTTCACGATGAAATGTTAAAAGCGGCTGTATTCTATGGATACAAGGCTTGTTACGAGAATGACGTAGGAGATGACTTTGTAGACTATTTTCAGAACAAAGGGTTTAAGGCTTATTTATTAAAGACGCCAATGGCTGCTATAGACAGATTCAAAAGAAGACAGGGCGGCCCTGGGAAATACGGGGTAGCTTCTGCTGATGCATTTGCTATGGCCAGACAATTAGAAACAGCTATTTCTTACATAGAGAATCATTGCGAGAAAATATACTTCAATGATTTACTAGAAGAGCTTTTAGCGTATGACCACGAAAATCGTACTCCATTTGATAGGACTGTGGCTTTTATGATTAGTCTTCTTTCTGGTGTATCTTTGGAAAGTCATAAAGAGGAGATTAGACTCTCTGCTTTACCATTAAAAACATATAAGATTACCGTGTAATGTAATTTTGTACTTTTGCTATACTTATGAGTGATAACAATCCAGTAAATAAAGAAATTCTCAATTTCCATCTTGGCAATTCAAGATTGAAAAGAGATACGGCCGAGGGCCTAAAGATATCTAAGTTTTTACAAAGAGCTTACAACAGCGGCTATTTTAATAGACGTAATAAGAAATTTGAAAAGAATAGAAAGTTTTCAAGAGGTAAACAGCCAATGGCTGAGTTTCTTGATTTGTTAAACGTAGACGGAAAAGAAGCGTTTGTAAATCTAGATATGAAAGCTCCAGCTATTGCACCTAAGTTTATGCAAGTCATTATCGGTGGCTTTATTAAAAGAGATGAGAAGGTAAAAGCAACTGCTGTTGACCCCGTTTCTGTAGAAAGAAAGAAGTACGATAGAGATGAAGCTGAATTCAGAATGAATTTTGGAGACGAAGTTAGAGGCATTGAAGAGCAAGTAGGAGTTAAGTTAATGTCAGAAGGAGAATTTACCCCTGCTGATTATGATGAATTAGAATTATACTTTGGTCTAGAATATCAAATGCCAGAAGAGATTTTATTTGAGAAAGGTGCTGATTTTGTATTCTATGAAAATGGATGGCCTGTTATAAAAAGAAAATTGATAGAAGATATAGCAGAGACGGGATTAGGTGCTACTAAAGTTACTACTACTGCTAATGGTAAAATTAATATTAGAAGAGTAGTCCCAGAAAATAGTTTTTATGGATTTTCAAACTATGATGATTTTAGAGATGTATCATTTATAGGAGAGATTATTTCTATGAAATTGGTGGATATTAGAAATACATACCCAGATATGCCAGAAGAGAAAATATTTTTGCTAGCTCAAAAAGCAAAGCAATATACTCAGACTGTTAAATGGGATGACAGATTTAGATATTCTATTGATAGACCTTATGATGATTGGTCTGTAGATGTTTTGGATTATGAAATCAAAACAATAGACAGTATGATGTATCAAGCCAAAACTAACAAGTATGGCAATCTTACTGCTGTTGATAGAAAAGATAAAGCTCCTCAAAGACTTGGTGATAACAAAGAGTTAATTACCAAGGATATGTATGTTATATATCGTGGAGTATATGTGTTAAATAGTGATATGATGCTTGAGTGGGGAGTAGCTAAGAATATGATTAAGCCTTCTACTACAAAGGAGATGGCTAATGCTTATTTTAGTTATAGTGTATATATGCACGAAAACCTTGACTTAGAGAATATGGCTATTCCAGAAAGGATGGAAACTTCTATTCGTCAAATGACATTAGCTCACCTTAAGATTCAACAATTAATAGCTAAACTTAGACCATCTGGTTTGATTATAGATATTGATTCTTTATCAGATATTAACATCGGGCAAGCTAAAGCATTAACTCCATTAGAGTTACAATCTGTTTATGACCAAACTGGTAATATTTACTATAAGCGTAGAACAGAAGATGGAGATAGTATAAATCAAGTTCCAATTCAAGAAGCTCCAAACTCTGGTAGTGTAAGCCAAATCCAACAGTTGATTATGGTTTATAATCACTACCTAGACCGTTTAAGAGATGAGATTGGAGTAAATGAATATAGAGAAGGTGCTACAGTTAATCCAAAAACAGGATTAGGTGTCCAACAGTCTCAAATACAAGCATCTAACAATGCAACAGATTTTATATATGATGCTTATTTAAACATATACGAGCAGACTGCATTTAAAATATCTTTATTACTTTATGATTCTGTTTTGTACGGAGGAAAGCAGTACGAAGATTATTTAAGTCCAGATAAAATAAAGGGCAAAGCATTTGATGTTAAGATTGAAGTAATGCCAGACGACAGAGAAAGACAATTTCTTGAAGCAATGATTCAAACTGCTTTGTCTGCAGGTATGATTGAATTTGAAGATGCATTTAGAGTTAGAAGCATTAAGAATGTTAAACTAGCTGAAATGTATTTAACAAAGGCTAAAAAGAATAAGCAAAAATATGATATGCAAAAGGCTCAGCAGAATTCACAAATGAATGCTCAGTCTCAACAGCAATCTATTCAAGCTAAGGCTCAAGCAGATATGCAATTAGAACAAATGCAAGGTCAAACTAAGGTAACTATGGTTTCTACAGAAATGAAGATGAAACAAGACTTATCTCAGCAAGAATTTGTACAAAATGTTTTACTTAAATCATTTGAGTTAAGCAAACCTCTTGATGAAGCTTTGCAATCAATAGTTAATTCTTATTTTACTAAGAAGCAACAAGAAGAAATGCAACTTCAACAGCAAGCTCAAATGGAACAAGAGCAAGCTCAAATGGAAGCTCAACAACAAGGGGAACAACCTCAACCCAATGAACCACAATAATTTATATATTTGCATAACAAAATAAACCAAAAATGACAGAGCAAGAAATCAACCCGTTTGATGTATCAAGTTATTCCAATGACTTAAATGCCTCAAATGAAAAAGCACAAGCAGTGGAGTTACCTCAAGAGGGAACAACACAAACAGCAAGCGAAAGCACTGAATCTACTCCAACAGAATCTACACCAGTAGAGACTACTACAGAAGTAAAAACAGAGCCTACAGCTACTGAAACAAAAATTGAAACTACTGAAACACCAACCCAAGAGCCAGAAGCTGTTGGATTTGAGTGGAACAATGATGTAGCTAAAAATATATACGATGGTCTAGTTAGCGGGAACGTATCCGAAATAGCAGACATATTGTATGAACAAAAAGTTCTTTCTGAGTTGGACACGATGAGTGAATCTGATATTGTAAAGTTAAGATTAGCTTACGATTATCCAGATTTAACTCCTCAAGAGATTGAAATTACTGCTAAAAATAAGCAGATAGAGAAGCAAGAAAAAGCGATTGCAAGGGAATTGAAGAAAGATGTTCGTGATGCGAAAGATTACTTGCAAACATTAAAACAGGACATTAGCTTTCCAGATATCTTGAGTCATTTACAACAAAAACAAGCGCCTGTTAATACAGACGATATTGTTAATCAGTATTTAGAATCTCAAGAGCAAGAAAATGCAAAAGTGTATCAAGAAGCCAGAGAGGTGTTTGAAAAAAGCATTGAAGATGGCTTAAAAGGTTTTGAAGGATTTAACGTCAGCTACAAGGACGAGGAAGTCCAATTTGACGGCAAGTATGCTCTGTCACCAGAGGAGAAAGCACAACTTCAAAGCGATTTGAAAACTTTTGATTTAGAGTCTTTTTACGGGCCTCGTTACTACAAGGATGGTAAGTACGATTCCAAGCAATTAGCAGAAGACGTCTATTTCTTACAAAACAGAGATAAAATTGTCAACTCTATGGTTACCCAAGCGGTAAGCAAAGCGAAGTCAGATTTATTGAAGGGGATGAAAAATATTGATTACAGTAACGCTCCTAGACAAGCTGCTGTAGCTGATACAAGTGATTACGATAAGATGGTAGGCAAAATGTTTAGTCTATAAACAATAATTTAAAAATAATTTAAAAAATTAAAAAATGGCAGTTCTTCAACCAGGTAACGTTGTTACCTCTACAGGACAAGTAAACAGACAATTTGTGTCTGATTTATCTATCCTAAAACCTCAATACTACGATAAGTTTATTGAGAAATATGGCTCTCAAAACTACACTCAATTACTTGAGGCGTTAGGTATGAAAGCTACAGTTCCTTCAAGAGAATTCTTTCACTTTGAATCTCGCGGTAAATTACATAGTGCAGTTCAATTAAGCGGTGGTGCATTAGCATCAGTTGCTGCAGGTGCTGCTATTGATGTTACAATCTCTTCTTCTTATGTTAATGGTGGTATTTCTCCATTACGCGTAGGTGAAGTTGTTGAGAACGCTGCAACAGGAGTTCAGTACAAAATTACAGCTGTTGCTTCTGCAACTGTTTGTACTATTAAGCCTTTATTAGCTGCAATTGATGCTAATGATGACTTAGGTGCTACTTCTACAGCTTTCTTATTGTTCCGTGGAATTACTGAAGCTGGTGAAGCTTCTAGCAAATTCAACTCTATGACTGGTTTGACTGAAAAGAAAATGTTCTACACAACTGAAATTCGTGAAGACTTTTCTATCACTGACCGTGCTAAGATTGAAGAATTGTATTTTGAAGTTAACGGTCAAGCTTACTATACCTACAAAGGTTTAGATGAGGCTGTTCGTCGCTTTATGAATAACAAAGAATTCAAATTGATGTTTGGTTCTGCTGCTGATAACATCACAGGTACAGTTGGTACAACTGGTTTAATTCCTCAAATTAAAGCTGGTGGTCAAACTTATCAGTGGGGTACTAACTCTGCATTTGATATTGATGATTTCCACGCTATCGCTCGTTTAGCTGATTTCAACGGTGGTGCTAGTGAATACCATTTCTTAATGGATTCTTACTTAAGAACTGCAGTTGATGATGCTTTATTTACTAAGTATCAAAATGGTGCTATCGTTTGGGCTAATGCTGGTGGTTCTCAAGACGTTGCTGTGAAGTACGGTTTTGATTCTATCAAGATTGACGGTACAACTTTCCATATGAAGAAATACTTACCATTCAATGCTGAAGCTGTTTATGGAGTAACTCCAGGAACTTCTTTATACAAGAATAGTGGTATTTTAATTCCTATGAAAGAAGGTCGTGATGCTCAAACTGGAGACAAAATTCCTTCTTTACGTATCGTTTCTAACGAAGTAGAGCCAGGAAAAGAAGTGAAAGTTTGGGAAACTGGTGCTTTAGCTAAAGTTCCAACTTCAGACAAAATGGAATTGAATGTGCATCATATGGCATACGCAGGTGTGCAAGTGTTTGCTGCAAATCAATACATTTCAGTTACTTACTAATCTTTACAGATTAATAAAAGGAACCCTGCCTTATGGTGGGGTTCTTTTTTTTATCTATATTTGTAGAACATAAAATAACCAATATGGCAAAAGCAAAAAAACAAACAATTGATGCCGAAGGCAACATCGTAGATGTAGAAATCGCATCCAAAGAAGCTACTGAAGCTTCAATGTTTATCCCAGAATTAATTGAAAAAAAGAAAAAACAAGCACCTTGGTACGAATTTGAGCTAGTTGAAAAGTTTCAAGTTAATACTGTAAACGCAAAGTTTCCATTCCCAGAGAATTACATCATTAAGAACACAGATGTTATTTACGACCCAGAAACAAAGTCCGAAAGAAATATTAGGTACTTAGAGGGTGTAGGCACTATTTGGGTGGACGAACAAGAACACTTGTCTGAGCACAAACAAAAGCAAAGACCAGAAATTAGATTTGTAAATGGAAGACTTAGGGTACAATCTCAAAAAACAGCCTTATTAGAATTCTTACATAAGTCTAATATGAACAAGGCAAATACTAACAGATTGCCAGAATCAAGGGCTATTTACACTTTAATTGACAATCAAGCTATTGAAGATAAAAACTTCAAAAGCCTTGAAAACGAGATGAATGCTACAGAACTAGCTAAAACAACTGCATATGAAATTATGCTACCTCACGCTAAATATTTAGGCGTTAATGTTATTGATGATAACAGAGAGTATGTTTCAGAAAGAAGTCTTAGGATTAAGTACTACGACGCAGCAAAAAGATTACCAGACCTATTTTTGAAGAGTTACAATAATCCTTTAATTTTAGCTAAATTTGTAATTGACAGAGCCATTGAAGCTGGTTTAATAAACCTATCTCAAATCAAGGGTCAAGCTATATGGTCGGATACGAAGACCTTTATAGCTCAAATCCCCGATGGAAAGCAGGCTACAGAATTCTTAGCTGAATTTTGTTTGACTGAAAAAGGTAGAGATTTCTATTTAGAAATAAAGAGTTTGGTGAAAGCCTAACCTCGCTTTGTGTTATATGGTTTCATTGGTTAAGACCTCTCGTTTCTACGAGGGGTTTTTTGTTTATATTTGCAATATGACTATAGATGAAGTATATAAAACAGTAACCTACCTTGTTGATAAATATCAAGGCACATACCTATCTCCAGAAGATTTCAATAACATTATAAATATGGCTCAAACCCAATATTTAGAATCTATTGTTGATGGAACTGGTAATATTAATTCAAACAATAAAAATAGTCCAGCAGGTTTAATTAGCAATGCTTCTATATCTGATAGATTATCAAAGTTTTATACAGAAGCTACATTAACTGTTGCTTCTAGTCTTTCTGCAAAGCCTGCAGCAATGAATACTGCAACATCATTAAGAACATCTGCTAATAGACCAATCAAAAAAGTATTTGATGATAATTTAGCAAACCATCTTAGTAATCCAATAGACGCCCCAACAACTGCAGACCCTATCTATATGGAGTTTGGCGATAATTTTAAGTTTTATCCATCTACTGTAGCTTCTCCAATATTAGGATACATTAGAAATCCAAATAAAATGCTTTGGGCTTATATTGGTAACTTGGTTTATTCTGAAAATGTAAATATTGCAACTACTGCATCTGGTACAAACTGGGCATTAGCATCTGGTGCAACAGGGTTAAGTGCAGGCGGATACACTCACACTACAGGCTCTGTTGTTCCATTGGCAAACTCAGCAACAACAGCCACTATAGGAACATATTATAATATTGTTGTAACAGTATCAACAAGAACAGTAGGTTCTGTTACGGTTAATTTTGGTGGTCTTACTGGAACAACAAGTGTAAATGGAACTATAAATATTACTGGTATTGCTACTACAGCAGCTGCAATATCAATAGTCCCAAGTAATACATTTGATGGTACTGTTACCGTAGAGATAAGAGTTCCAAGCACTCAACCAGAGTGGGCTGATTCTGATATGAATGAAATTATTTATAGAGCAATAGGTATTATAGGGATTAACTTAAAAGATGGAGATTTACTTAGAGTATCTCAAACAATTAAAAACGAAGGCCAATAATGACTAGAAAAGTTCTAATAGAGCAGATAAGACGTATGATGTATGGTAGTATACCTACAGATGACGCTAACGTAACAGAAAAGGAAATTAACCTATATATTAATGAAGGTATAGCCTATATGGCTAAAGTTAATTATACTGATGCTATAAAGCTTGATGGTATAGAAACTGTTGCTGATTCTTTTTATGCAACATTCAAGAACTTGGCTATTACAAAAGATAATGATACTGGATACTATGCATTAGACCTTCCTCAAGTACCACTTGGTTTATCAAGAGGATATGGTATCTCTACTGTAACATTCCCTACAAGCACTGGATTAGCTAAGTCTCCAATACCTATTTCTCCAAGAGAATTAGATTATATAGATAATTTAAAGCAGCCTCCTAGTAAGATATTTTATTGGGCAGAAGGTAAAAAACTTTGGTTTAAAAGCTATACTAACTTAGTAGGCAAATTTGCTATTGTAAGAATGGTAAGTACAGAAACTGCAGATTTAGATGCAGAAATAAATGTACCTCAAGAGTACATTACAGATATTATTAATTTAGTTATGAATCAGCTTAGAACTAGAAAAGCTACTCCTCAAGATTCAACAAACGATGGATTAGATAAAGTATAAATATTATGGCAAAAGATACAGCAAAATGGGTTGGATTAGCAGAAGTAATTTATCAATACTTAGACCAGTCTAAACAGACTAGCGCAGAGTTTCGTAGATTATGGACTGTTGGTGTTCGTGGTGTAGAAGAGATGGGTATGGATGTATATGGCACTACTAAGACAGCTAAGCTAGTTGTTAATGCCAATAAGACTGTTAATCTTCCATCAGACTATGTTGGATTTTCTAAAGTAGGAGTTTTTAATGCATACGGAGAAGTATCTACATTGAGAAGAAATAAAAATATGTCTTCTTATAAAATAAATCAAACAGATAGAACTACAAGCAATACAGATAATACAACTGGTAATACATATAGATTACAAGACTTAGCTTATGTCAATTATTTTGATGGAGCTAGATATGTAAATATTTTTGGCGCTGGTTCTGTATTAAATAGTGCTGGGCAGTTTGATGTTGATGAAGAGCAAGGATTAATTTATTTAGATAATGAATTTTCTTTTGCATATGTTGTATTAGAATATTTATCATCTCCAGCTGATGATGTTGATTATAAAATACCTTTACAAATTAGAGAAGCTGTTTTAGCTTTTATAGCTTGGAAGGATATTGAGCATTTACCATTAGGAAGAAGAGCAAGTTTAGGAGATAAGCAATTGCGTAGAAAAGAATATTATAACCAAAAAAGAAATGCGAATCTTCGTGAAAATCCTGTTACATTATGGGATGCGAATGAGGTTATAAGAATGAATACTAAATTAGCAGTTAAAGCTTAATATGAAAACCATAACTAAAGTTTTTAGTGGTGTTATGAATCTAGATGATTCAAATGAAATATTTCCATCTGTTCATCATAAAGAAGCTAAGAATGGTATATTTAGAGGAAACTCCTCTATGATTAAATTTCAATCTATAAAAGGTAATCAAAAGATTACAAATAGTAATTTAAAAACAATTACCCGTTAATAGATGAAATGCGCACAGAAACAAAAACATTTGGTGGGATAATGAATCTAGATGACCCTAGAGATACTCTTCCTAGAACACATCACAAGGAGGCTCGTAATGGTATTTTTAGGGGAAATGTAGGTTACACAAAATTTCAGTCTATAAAGGGCAACCAAAAAATCACTAACTCTAATCTTAAAGTAAACACAAGATAACCAATGGAGGAGATTAAGATTTTTGATGGCAATATGAGCTTAGATGAGAGCAATGATGTTATTGGGCCTCATAATCACAAGTACGCTAAAAATGGCGTATTTAAAGGGAATGCTCCAGAGATGCACTTTACCTCAGTAAAAGGTAATAATAAAATAACTAACCCAAATTTAATAACTCAGTACTGTGAATTTAAAGCATCTGCTAGATGGGTATATGATTGCTTGCCATTAACGGCAACAGCTACTGCAACCTATTGTGCTATTACAGGAACAGCTAACTGGTATTTATGTGATTTTACAGCCATAGCTAGAGAAGTTATTTGTACTATTACAGGTCAAGTATTTCAGATGTATTATTACTATAATTTAGTAAGATGCGACGGAACGCCAGGAACTGTAGTAGGTCGCTCAAAAAGACAATCCGCTCCATTGGGGCAGGTGTACGCAGCAGGGAACTTTGGCACTTATCAGTGTCATTATATCAACTCAGCCGCTAGCGGCCCGTATTACGACTACAGCATACCAGGATACCCAGTTCCACCACCTTATGACTTTGACCTATCTAACCCTAGCTATATCGTACTAGACCCTGGTGGTTGTGATAACTGTTTATATTGCAACCCCACAGTTGGAGCTTATGGTACAGGTTATTCTTCAATATCTGCCCAACTAGCTTGTTACAATAGAATAGCTCCTCCTTCTGCTTACCCTACTTATCAAGAATTTGCTGCTGGTAAGAAGACTATATATGTGCAGTGCGACCAAAAGCAATATGGTCTTCGTAATGGTTCTATAGTTTATAATAGCGCTCCTTTGAATAATCCTACTGGCTTAGTGCCTGCAGGTTGGTATTCTTGGTCTGACCCTTCAGACACTACAAATACAAATGCTAAGGTTTGGTATGTCAGTCCTGCAGATACTATAGTAAGTATTTTACAAAACGAACAGACTTGTTCATCTCTTGGATATCCCCCTTTAGCTGGAACATATGACTTTGGTTGTGCTGGAGGTGGATGTAATGGAACTGGATACATAAACGTCTCTTCTATTAGTGGGGGTAATGCTTTTGGTTATAAGTGGACAATAACAAATCCACAAGGAACTACAAGTGGTTATTTATCAATAGGCCAGAATGTAAGTGGAACTACAAGTAGTATAGCAAGTGGAACTTATACAATAAGAGTTTACGACGGTAGGCAAACTGTTAATACAGCTTATACTGTTACATTAGATTGTAAGTGTTGTACTCCGTTGACTGGTCAAGTATTCCAAGTTTATTACTATTATATTTTATCAAGATGTGATGGAAGTGGAACGCTAATTGCTAGAAGTATAAGACAAAGCGCGCCAGGTGGTGCTTTTTATCTAGGTGGTGCATTTGTAAAAATGAATTGCGTGTCTGTTAGTGGCACTGCTGCTGGCCCTAGTTACGATATTAACTTAGATAGTCTTCAGCCAGTTAGCGATTGTAATAATACATCGTACTGCTTTACTACGCCAAAGTCTTATGGAGCTGGGTATGGTACAACTAGACCATTAGCTTGTTACCACGCAAATTATGGTTTTACAAATAAAATAACACTTTATACATATAATACTATACCAGCACTTGCAAATGGAGTTCAAGTATGGACTAATCACGATGGTGCTTCGGGAAATTTAACAGGACATCCAAATACTTCATACTATTATTCTTATGGAGGAAAAGTTTGGACAGTAGATGCTAGTGGTATTTTAAGTAATGAAGCAAACTGTTCTGATTTTACTATAGCCGCTCCAACAGCTTCAATATCAAGTGGTTGTACTGGATATTTAGGAACTGGGTACATTACCATTAGCTCTTGGTCTGGAGGAGTAGGAGAAGGATATTATGCAAGAGTGTTTAATGGTGGCACATTTTTAACAGAATTATATCCAGGAAATCAAACAATATCAAGCCTTAGTAATGCGCAGTATACAGTAGTAGTTGGAGACTATAGAAGGGATACTACTACAACATATACAATAAATATAGGATGTAGTGATTATCCTGCTCCAGTATTAGCTGGGGATGGCACTATATCTGTTACTAATTGTAATTCATTAGGTTATGGAACTATTAGGGTTAATGGAATTGCTGGAGGAAACGGGACTGGATATTTTTGGACAGTTGATGGGTATGCTGGTTCTAACGCTGATGGAGCTTCTGTTGCTGGGTTTGTTGGCAGCGGAACAGTATATACTATTAGATTGTATGACTCTAGAGGTACACTAAATACTTCATATTCTTTAACAGTAAATTGTGTTCCTGCAACTTTTTATTATTTATGGACAGCCATTAGTTGTGCATCAGGAGCTACCCTATCTATAAAAACAACTAACAATGGAAGTGTTGGAACTACATATAAAGTAGGGACAAACACTTCGGTAAATAATTGTCTTACATTGTATTCTTATGATGGCACTACAACTAGCCCCTCTGGAGCACTTACCTTGGGAGCTGTTGTAAGTTGTGATGACGTCTCTCAATGTTTCCAATTATAAAAAGGATATAAATCGTATCTTTGAGCATTATAAAATAACCCTTTATGGCTAAAACACTTAGCATTACATTGACATCAAAAGGAGCAGATGCTGGGCCATTTGATATAATAGCATACAATGGGAACACAGTTTTAAGCACTGTAGTCTCAAATGCAACATTAGTAGTAAATACTCCAGTTCAATATACAAACGTTCCAGAAGCGGCTACTAGCGTTAGACTCTTATCAAAAGGTTTGTGTACGAATTTTATTGATTTAACAATACAATAACAATTAAATGCCATCTACTAATCAGTGTATAGGGTCTCATTATGATGAATTAAAACAGAGGGTTTTTTACTATAATTATAACTCATCTGGGTATAATGGCATATATGTATATGATATGAAAACCAATGCAATAACGCCATTGCTTATATCATACGTAGATAGCGGTGAAGACTTATTTGATTTTGACCCTAAGTATCCAGTTGCATCTATAAATATATTATACAGAACAGAGGAGGATGGAGATATATTACTTTGGACAGATAGGAAGAATAGACCTATGAAGCTAAATATTAGAGAGGCTTTAATTTCTGGTAAGACATATGGCACTTCTTGGAAGAAGAAGTATTTAACTGTAGCAAGGCCAATGCCTTTAATAAGTCCTACTTGTACTTATGGAAGTGATGCAAATACAAATTCAAATAACTTAAAAAATAAATTATACCAATTTAGATATAGATGGGTATATAAGGATAGTACAAAATCAACTTGGGGCCCTTGGAGTAAAATGTTTGCTCCAGTAAATGCAGATACATTATCTACAGCATTAGACCCTCAAGTAGATAATTATATAACTATTTTATTAAATACTGGTGATATAGATTGTACTAAAATAGAAATAGCTGGTAGGCATCACATTGCAGACACATTTACAGACTCAATGCTTGTTGCAACATTAGATAAGGCTGCATTATCAATAGGTAATAATACAAATTATACATACTCTTTTTATAATGATAGTTCTTACGCTTTTATTGATAAGGCTGAAGAGGGATTGTTATTTGATTATTCTCCTAAAACAGCTAATGCGCAAGAATTATTAAATGGTAATATTGTTGCTTACGCTGGAATTAAAGAAGGTAACACATTTTCAGAAACATTCAATGTTACAGCCGCTTTATCAACAATAGCAAACTCTACTGCGCAAGGTTTAATAATAACACAAGTAAATAGTGATTACTATTATAGCTCTTGTGCAAACAGAAGAAATGCAATATTATTTACTTTTTCTGGAGGCTTGGCAGGCTTAGTAAATGTTACTTTAAGTGTTCAATATTTATTTGCATTACCAACACCGCCAGGTGGGTATCAATTAAAGAGGACAACTCCTATGTATACTTATGCAAGTGGAGATACTATTGCAACTATAGTATCATATTTTAATAGTCAGTTTAATCAAAGTGGTAGCAGTTTTGTTGCCACCACTGGGGATGCTTGTAATACTTTACCTGCAAACTCTATATTGATAGCTCCATCAGATGGAGGTTCTGAAGTATCTATTACTGGGTCAAATAGTTTTACTACATCTTCTGCTGGCGTAACAGATGTGAATAATTCAGTATATAAGTCTGGAAGTAGATATGGATTTGGTATGGTATACTTTGATGAGTTTGGCGTAACTAATGGTGTTGTTACAAGTAAATCAATGAATATAATAGCACCAGAAGGTACTACAAGTGCTTTAGGATTAGCTAGTATATCTATACCAAAGATTACATTTTCTGTAAATCACAGACCCCCAAGTTGGGCTAAATATTTTTCATTTGTTAGAACTAGCAATTTAAGTGTATCAAACTTGGTTTCAACATTTACAGATAATACTATTAAAGGAACTTCAGCAGGCTCTGGATATGTATATTTTAATATAGATTCATACCAAAAAAATACCAACGGATATCCTGTTTATGAATTTTTAAAGGGAGATAGAGTTAGAATTATGGGTACAAAAAATGGAGCAAGTAGCCCTCAGATTATTAGAGAATATGCAATATTAGATTTAATAGAAGCTGATTCAACAACTCCTTGGGTAACTACAGGAACTTCTTTAAAATCATTTATAAAAATACCATATGATTCTGTTGTAATGAGTTCTTGGGGTAGTGCTGGGTATACAGAATTTTATTTAGAATTATATACCCCAGCTACTTATCAAAATTCAGATGTAAAAATATATTACGAGTTTGGAGAAATATATCAAACAACAATAGATATAAATGGTTCTATTGCGCACAGAAGTGATATACAAGCTCAAGTGTACGGAACAACTCCAGCACTATTTGCTTTTGCAAGAGGAGATTTCTATCAAAGAACTAGAATAAATCCAGCCAATGCGGTACAGGCAATGTATATCATAGACAAATCTGTATCAGATAAATATGATTCAAATGTTGTTGGAAATGGTAGAGCTTTTGTAATAGATGCTTATGCTAAAGAAACATACTATCCTACGGTTATTAGATACTCTCTTCAGTATGAACAAAATACAAATGTTAATAATACAAATAGATTCTTTCCTGCAAATCTAGATGAGTATGATAGACAAAGAGGTGATATTCAAAGACTTACAAGCAGAGGAAGTCAACTTAGAGTATTCCAAAATAGAGGAGTTGGTGCAGTTCCTGTATATCAAAATGTAATGCAGACAGCTGATGGAAATAGTATAGTTACTCAAAATTTATCTGTTCTTAATAAGATACAATATTATCAAGGAGAGTTTGGGTTAGGAGACCAATATTGTTCTTTAGCATCTTCTGCTAGTGCAGATTATTTTACAGACCCAGTCATAGGCGCTCAGATTAGACTTTCTGCAGATGGTATGACATCTTTAACTGAGACGTATAAGGCTCACTATTACTTCAATGATAAATTAACTAAGTATCAAAAAACAACCTCTGGTGGCGCTCCTTTGCCAGATAAGTTCGCTAATGGTGGATACGCTAAAATATTAGGAGTGTATGATGTATTTGAAGAACAATTTACAACTTGCTTGCAAGGTAGTAATGATGCTACAAATCCAATTACACAGATGACATTTGCTTTTTCAGAGGCAAGGAACTGTTATGTTTCTTTCTATGACTTTTATCCAGAGTGGATATGTAATGCTGGTAATCTTATTATAACTTGGGTAAGTGGTGAATTATGGGCACATAATAATACAACAAGCTATTCTAACTTTTACGGCACACAATATTCGCCTTCAATAAAGATTGTATTTAATGAACAACAAAATATTAAAAAGCATTACAATACAATAACTACATTAGGGAATACTACTTGGGTGGCTCCAGCTGTAGGAGATGTAAATACAAACTTAAAAGACTCTTATACTAATCTGTATCAACAGTCTCAGCTAGTACAAGGAGACTTTAAAATAAAGGATGACAAGTACCACGCTTCTTTTAAAAGAGACTATAATAGTAGGGGTGGATTGTTAAATGGCGTTCCTTTAAAGGGAACTTGGGTAGAATTAAACTTACAGCCAGTAAATCCGCAAAGTTTAGTAGATTTGTATTATGTTGACTTATCAATACTTCAACCTATAAATAATAGATAATATGGCAATGACTACGTCTGGTATGAACAATACAGTTACTCCAGAAAAATATAAAAAGACTTTTTTCCAAACAGCAGGAGGGGTTGCCCTTACTGGTGGTCTTGGAGCTTTAATTGGTATGGGGCAAAGACACGCACAAAAACTTGCTCGCGCTAAACAACAAGAGCAGCAAGGAATGCAGAATTTGATGAATATGGAAATGGCCCCAGAACAGCAACAAGCATTAGCACAATCAAATGCTATGGCTAATCAAGGTATGGATGCTGCTTCTTTACAAATAGCTCGTGAAGAGAATGCTAGAGCACAAAATGCTCAATTTTCAGCACTTAGTGGGAAGCGTGCTTTATTATCAGCAATGCCTGGACTATCTATTTCTTCTGGTGATTTTGCTAAAAGACTAGCCGCTTCAAATGCTATGATGAAAAATCAAAATCAACTATCTAATATTGGTTTTAAAATGCAATACGGTCAACAAGCAAATGCATTACAAATGTCTAAGAATGAAGCATTAATAAACAAGGGAGTAGCAGATAGAAATAGATTAAATCAAACATTATCTAGCGGTTTAAGCGCTCTTGGTCAGATTGCAGGAGCAGCAATTGGTGCAGGTGGTAAAAAATGATAAACTAACATAACATATATGGCAATAGATTTTAGAGTACAAGGCGTTGATTTTTCTGGAATAGGGCAAGGTATTGCACAGGGATTGCTGATGCGCGCTCAACTCAAAAAGGAACAAGATTTAATTGTGCAAAAAAATTTGGAAGATTTTGAAAAAAATTATGACAAGACAAAGCTTAGAGACCAAGATTTAGCTCCATTTACAATGGCATTTAAAGACTATAAAGAAGCTGCTTTAAGATATTCAAGGATGAACAGGTCTGGTGCTAAACCAGAAGAAATGGTTGTTGCTAGTAATTTAAAAGACAAAGCTCTTAATGAACTGAATAGCATACATACTAAATCTACAAAAGCGTCTAATCATCAAGCAGAATATTATGAATATATAAAAACTGCAAAATTAAAAGGATTTGCTGTTCCAGAAAGTGTTAACAATACTTATATGCAGTTATCAAATAACAGCATAGATAAAATTGATTTAGATAATATGCCTTCCGCTTGGTCTAATCCACTTGTAGCACAAGAGGTAGATATTAAGAAGATGACAGATTATATGGATGCTATGGGGGCTAGATTAAAGGAAAAAGCAACAACATACACTATAGGAAGAGAGATTGGTAAGACTGCTAGTGGGAAAATGTTAACATCAGACATAGCCACAACTACAGCAGCTAGAAATGCAAAAACTGTTATTGGTTCTCTTGATGCATATTTAATTGCTCATCCAGAAGCATATAATGCTGCTAAAACAGATTACGAAAATCTTGTTAAGGGCGTTAATGAAAATGATACTTATGCTATAACTAAGTTTGATAATATAAAGAAAGAACTAGGATATGGAGCTGATGTATCAGTAGATAAATTAAAGCCATCTGAAGTTTATGGTTATAATTTTTATACACCTACTGTTATAAATCAAGTTGAAACCGATACAAGAGCAAGGATGGAAAATCAAACAGAAAGTGAAGCTTTTGATAGACAATATAAAAAAGCTACTTTGGCTCAAAAGTCAAACGAAAAACCAGCTCCTTCATTTGAACATCCTTCTGTTACTATTAATAAAGTAGTAAATAATTATGATGCTTATACAGCACCAAAATCTGGCAATATTTCATTTACTCCTAAAACTGGAGATAAAGATATAACAAGAGAGTTTACAAGTTATACAATTCCAAATGCAATGGGTGGAAAAATGCAGTTTAGAAATGTTCTTTACAATAAGGGGAATGCAGATGCTGGTATAAAGCCATTTATTACTTATAGTACATCTGAAGACCCGACAACACCTCAATATTCATCATTAGAGCAGTTTAATCAATTCTTGGTAAAAACAGCTCCAGATGTAACATTTAAAGGTGGACAGCCAATACAAGAATACCCATCAACTACAACTCCTTCAGTTGTTCCATCAAAGAACAAACCAAAAGGAAAGAAAGACCCACTAGGTTTGGGATTTTAATTAGTCTTAATTGACTAAATTTGTAGCAAATAAAATAGTTGTAATGCAAGATGTACCAAAATTATCGCAGGCAGATTTTGCGTCTAAAATAAGAGAGAAATACAATGCTTATCAAGATATTGATGATTCTACATTGGTATCTAAATTTATACAAAAATATCCAGTTTATGCTGATAGGGTAGATGTTCAATCTGCTACACAGCCAGTTAAAATAGAGGGCACTCAATCTAAACTTAAAGAAGCTATATCTAAGGATAGAAACAATCTTTCTACATTTTTAGACTTAGCTATACCTAACGATTTAGTTCCTGGTTTTAATATGGCTAGGAGCGCGTATAAGATAGCTTCTGGCCTTGCTGTTGGAGGTATCAACTCTGTTGAAAGCTTATTAAAATACGGGGCAGAAAGCGTTGCTACAGATGTTATACCAGCTATTGCGGGTGTTGCTGCAACTCTTAAAACAGGAAAGCCTGTAAAAATAGAAAAGCCATCTATAGAATCTGTTAAAAAATACAGAGAGAGTGTTAATTTAGAAAGTATAAAACCAACTACTGGATACAAAGGTAAATTTGATATTACAGATGGTCTTGGTATAGAAGACTTAAAGGCATTACCAGAAATAGCAGGTAGAGTGATGGTAGATATACCACTTGGTATTGCTACAAGAGGTAGTACTTATTATATGCAAGGGTATAGTGATGCTGTTGGAGAATATGATAAAATGGTTGAAACAACAGGACAGCCATCTGATGATAATGCAAGAAGTTTTTATGGTGTAGCAAGTGGAGCTATTAATTCTGTTCTTGAACAATTTGCAATAAATAAGATATTTAAAGGCCCTGCTTTTAATAAAGTAAAAAGTAAAATATTTGCTGATGTTTTGAAAAGAACATCTGTTTATGAAGGTAAACTTGGCGTAGATGCTATTGAAAAATTAGTTGAAATAGAAACTAAACGAGCTATGTCTACGCTTAAAAATAGAGGTGTAAAGGCATTATATGCTATGGGTGTAGAAGGTGGAACAGAAGGATTACAAACAGGATTACAAGAAGGCTCTAAGTATATATCTAATGCTATACAAGGTAAAGAGTTATTTAATGAAGAAGATATTAAAAAGAATTTATTTTCAAATATAATAAACTCTGCTGCAGTAGGAAGTATTATGGGTGGTGTAATAGGTGGAGGTGCTTCTTTAATGGCAGATACTAATAATGAAATTTTAAATAGCATTGCAGAAACAAAAACTCCAGAAGAGTCTGAAATATTAATAAAAGACTTAGACCAAGTTTTTAAGGATGAAAACTTTTCTCCTCAAGAGAAAGAAATGGTAATAGCTCAAGCTAGAAAATATGCTGAGATAAAGCAAACTATTCCTAATAATATACCAGCATCTGCTCAGAATCAAGCTATTAGATTAATTGAATCTAGGAATGAAATAGATGACTATATAAAAACAAAGGAAGAGGAAATCAAGAGTATGGATGAGGCTGTTGCAGGAGAAGAATTAAGAAACTTAGAATTATTTAAAGACGCTAGAAACAGCTTTAATGATAGAGTTAGAGATGTAGTTGCTGGAGAAAAAACAAAATACTACGAAGTTGATGGTAAGCATTACAAGCAAATAGGAGAAAATGCTCCAGAACAAATTAGTAAGAATAGATTTGAATTTGAACAAACTTATGAAGAAACTACTCCGCAAGGGCCAAGTGAGACTGAACAAGTTAAACCAAAAATTATTGAATCTAAATTTAATAAACCAATAAATCAAGAATTATTAGAAACAATTCCTAAAAAAGATATTTCTGATGTTGTTGAAAACATAGATAATGGCAATGCTGAATTAAATATAGATGTATTCCCAGCTACTGATTACAAATAATCAAAATGTATATTTATTACATTCGCAAGGTAAGGAAATAGGAGTTTTAACAGTTAATAATGAAACACTTGGTAATAGAAATGAAAGTTCAATAGCAGGAGTTGTTTTACACCCTGATGTAAAAGGTAAAGGTATTGGCAAAGAAATATATAGGTTTGTAAATAATGATTTAATTAATAAAGGGAAACCCCCATTAAAATCAGATTTTGATATAACTCCAGATGCTATTAATGTATGGAAAAGTTTAGTAAAATCTGGAGAAGCAACACAAGTTGGAATAGCAGAAAATGGTAATCCATTATTTGAAATGAACAAACCAACTAATGTAAAAGAAACTGAAGGCCAGCAAGCACCACCGACCAATGAAACAGATAATAGCAATCTACCTATCGGCAGCGAGACGCAACAAGAAGTAAATGTTCCAACTAAAGGGATTAAAAATAAAATAGTTTTATTTCTACAAAAGCAATTAAATCCTTTTGGTGTATTAGGAAGAACATTAACGTCTTTAAAGGAAAAGCTCCCTGGATATATTTCTGCTGAAATGAAGAAAGCAGATATATATACTGTTCAAGCTCTTAAGTTAATTAATAAGTATAAAGCTAATATTTCACCAGAAGATATTGATGCCTTTTTAACTGGTAAAGAGTTATCAAAGCCACTACCAGAAGACCTTGCAAATCAATTATCAAAACTAAGAGAGCATATTGATGGTATGACAGAATCTATGATTGACCTTGGAATTATTACCGATATAACAGAAATAGAAAACTTTAGAAATAATAAAGGTTCTTATTTAACAAGAGCATACGCTTTATTTAATGCTACAGGAGTTACTATTGACAATATCACTAAAAAACTTGAAAATGTAGACCAAACTATTGTAGATAATGCATTAAATTATTTAGCAACTGTTATATACAATCAATCAACTCAAGGAGATTTATTTGTAGATAATAAAACTCTTACTAAAGAAGAGGCTATGGATATGGCTAAGCTTATGGCTAATAAAATCTTAGCAGATGAAGAGAATCCATTTACTAAAAAGAAATTGGAAGGAAGTTTAAATGTAAAAGCATTAACAGAGAGACAAGACATAGCAGCACCATTAAGAGCATTAATGGGGGAATATACAGACCCTTTGCATAAATATGCAATTACTGTTTTTAAAATGGCTAACTTAATAAGTTCACAGAAATATATGGTTGAACTTAGAAATTTAGGGTTAGGTAAATTCTTGTTTAGAGAAGGAGACCCAAATGCTCCTAAAGAAGCTACATCCTTACTAGCTGCAGAAGGCTCTGAGTCTATGGCTCCATTAGCTGGATTATATACATTCCCAGAATTAAAAGAGGCATTAGAGCAATCTGAAAAAGAAAAAACATTATGGATTACAAAACTAGCAGGTACTGTTAGAGGATTTAAGACAGTATACAACCCTATGACGCACGTTAAAAACGTACTTGGTAATATAGGGTTTTTAGTATCTAATGCTCATTGGTCTGAAGGAAAAGAATCTTTTGAGCTTATAAAAGAGTTAGTAAGAGGTAAGGATAATCAAAAATTAAATGATTTAATATTTAAATTAAATGAATTAGGAGTATTAAAC
>Ga0255078_1000014_pt1 | contig 48471 bp, 76 predicted proteins | sample Colum_Atlam_RepA_FD_188462 | JGI IMG/M metagenome (GOLD analysis project Ga0255078, IMG submission 188462) | Freshwater microbial communities from Columbia River, Oregon, United States - Colum_Atlam_RepA_8h | ecosystem: Environmental > Aquatic > Freshwater > River | place: USA: Oregon... | reverse complement strand
TTCATATACATACTGATTATTAAAATTTAAAACAACCTTTCTGTATAGATTTACTTCTGGTTCATAATTAAGATATGAATAACTAAAACCTAAGAATGGTATACTCTTAAGGTTATAGGTAGTGCCGTTAAGTTTTATTTTTATTTCGTTTTGGGATATAACAATCATTATTAAGTCCTATTAAACGTATTTGTACCAAATGTCACCATCATTACCACCAGTAGGATTTCCAGTTGATACTGTTCTTACACCAAAGCCATTACTTGTTGTAACCAATGTTACATAAGATGAATTGACAGAAATAACACCACCAGCTACAGTAATACTTGTATTGTCTGGTCTGACAGTACCAGTTGCACTTGGAGTAGCTGTTGTAACAGGAACAACACTAATTGTTCCAGATGAATTAATTAGAATGGTTGTGCCATCTGGACGAACGGTACCAAGGAAGCTCGATGTAGCTTGATTGAATTCGCCACCTCTTACTCCCTTTCTAAGGTTTGAATTACTTAAGAAATTTGTACTCATTATACTGTGCTTCCAAATAAACTAAAGCTAACACTTGTTGTGCTTGCTTGAACATTGACTTCATCGGCTTCATCTAAGGCAATCCCTATTGTTAAAAATAGGCTATCGTTTGCTTGAATAGTATGGTCATAAACAATGTAGTGTTTATTATCTATAGATTCACCGTTAGGTTGAACTGAGACTCTAACAAGCGTAGCTATAGCTCCCTGATTACATACGCTCAGTGTGCTACAAAATGCTTGTGTAGCAGCAGGGACGGTGTAAAGGGATGTTATAACTCCTGTCGTGACAGGATTTGCTTGTCCTAATACTTTATAGAGTGCCATAAGTTATATTTATCTTTTTAATAATTTTTTTAGTTACCTACATATTTGACTGTAAAATTAGTTGAACCATTACCAAATGTACTTGGAGATAGTGGATAAGTTATTCCAATAATTCCAGTAAACGTGTTATAAGCACCAAGTTGCCATGTGCCTCCAGTATTTCCAGCACCAGCACCATCGCTGTCAGTTCCTCTTTCACTATTCTGGGAACGCGATACTTGAAATCCTGATGATAACGTAAATCGCAAATCAGAATCAGGAGATCCACCACCTTTAGTGTAGAATGGTGCTGATGCAAAAGCTAATGGATACGTGGCATATATTGATGTAATAAAATTATTAATATTATTTCCAGCATTCCAACTATAAGTGAATACATCAGTTCCTATAGGATATGGATATCTCGTCCATATTCTAACACCATTAACATTAACTTCTTGCATAGCAACCCCATTAACATTTACTCCTGGAGAGTAATCTACAATAGTTGTGCCGTTTATAATTAGTGGCATAATTAGTCAGAAGTAAAAATACTAACAGTAGTCCCAGTTACAACAATTCTTACTACACCTCTCGTGGATGGAGTAGCATAAGGAGCTACATTGAAGTTGACCGAAACCACTCCAGATGTTACGAGTATACTTGTACCGTTTGGTCTAACAATACCAGCAGCGCTGGCATTTGCTATGTTGGCACTGATAAGTCCCGATGTTACCAATACGCTAGTTCCATCTACACTGACGTTAGCACTAATAACACCTGAAGTAATTAAAATACTTGTACCATCAGGTCTTACAGCACCAAAGTTACTTGTTGTAGCTAATGTAAAGCTACCACCAGGAATAAGACTTAAGACTCCATTTTGTACTGAAATACTAGTGTTATCAGGTCTAATCATACCAACAGAACTTGTCGTTGCTATGTTATAGACGCTAGCAACATTAGTTGTATCTATAACTACTTCAGATCCTGATATCGTAAATGCAAAGCTAGATGTACTTGCAAAGACACCAATGATGTCAGTGGGAGCTAAACTTAAACCGATAGTAAGTAATAAACTATCATATGGTTGAATTGAAGCATCATAAACAATAAATGTTTTTGTGGTAGAAGTAATGCCAGCTGGCCGTACAGCTATACGACAGGTACCGGTAGTTGCACCAGTATTACAAACATTAAGAATGCTAGCAAAAGCCATAAAACCACTAGGAACAGTATACAAAATTGCTTCTGTATTACTTGTTAGTGGATTTGCTTGTCCTAAGACTTTATACGAATTGGCTGCCATTATATTCCTTTATACAATCCTGTTCCGTATACAACAATACTTGTTGTTGCAGGAGGGACTGGACCTATAGTTGTGTTTACAGCTGTAAATCTAAAAATATCTGTTAGTCCAGAAACATTGCTATTACTGTTTGGTGTTATAGAAATAGTAACACCACTTGAAGGACCAGCTGATACATTGAATGTATTTCCAGTTGTAGTTTGTCTAATAAAGACTTCCGTACTTATACTTTTACCAGGAGGTGGTAAGCTCAAGAATGTAAGATTGGTTACGTTTTCATCTTGATATATGTAATTAGTTGGAAAATTAAAATCTATAACAAGTGTGCTGCCTGTTGCTGTAGATTGTCTGATATTACCAAATTTTTTAAGTTCTGAATCTTCTACTGTTTGTCCTGAAACGACAGTAATAGAAGTAGCTCCTGTAATATATTGTACAGATTGGTATCCTATTGTAAATGACGTTACGTTATAATTTACAGAGTTTTGAGCTACAACAAACCCTGGGCTACCAAATTTACCATCTTTACCTACGCTAATAGTTATAGAGGTTCCAGAAGTCACACTTTGTAGTAAGTACCAATCTCCATTACTAACATCAAACGATACTGTAGCTCCTGCATTTCCTGATTGTATAGCTGAGCCATTTTTAATTAATCTATAATTAGAAGACGGATACAGGATACGAGTTTCTGTTGAGGTAACACCACTTACGACCTGAGAAACAACATTGTTATATCTAACATCTGGACCTATTATGACTAAGCTAGTTTGCCCTAAATTTAGTTCATCAGCTACCCATGCATTGATATGAGCTATTTCAGTAAATCCAGTAGTACGTGTGTCATCTAAAGAATAAAAGAAGGTGTATCCATTTATGTCACAAGATATAAGAGAAGTTGATGCTAAGCTACTAAGAGTATTAATTAATGTTGGAGATTGATATCCAGCAACAAATACTGAAAACTCATCAAAACCAATTGTAGCATCATAATACAATCCACCACTAGTTGTACTAGCATTGTATGTTGCTGAAGAGGTTGCATTGTAAAGATAAAACCCATCACCGAATACAATGTTTTCAGTTGTAAAAGGATAGGTTGCAAGAGTACTGGAGACTGTATTATTTACATCGTTAATAGTAATACCAATTGTGTTACCAGTGTTGTCTAATACTTGACCACCAGCTGGTAAAACAATGGTGCCACTACTATTAAACACAAGATTGTTGGGATATTCTATTCTTCCATCACTAAAATACTGAACACCGTTAGGATTTGTATAAACTAAAAATCCAGGATCGCTACCATTATAAGTTGTAGAGGAAGTATCGTATCCAATACTCAATTCAGAAAAAGTAAAGTTGTTGTTAATTGTATTAGATGAATAATTTATATCTAATGCGCTAGTGTTTGTTTCTGTAACATTGATACCAACGGCGTTTGTTACTGCTATATTAATTGTTAAGGTCGTACCAGTTACAGTAAAATCAGAACCTTCTGTTAAATATATAATTTGTGGAATTCCAGCTCTAGTAATACTAGCATTGTGTGTTAAACCATTTGTTGCGGAAGAAGATAAAGCAAAAGTAGTTCCTGGTGAAATAGTTATCGTACTAAAGAAAACTTGTAAAAGAGATTCTTGAGTAGGAAAAACAGGTGTATTTAATACTTCAGCTACATGAGTAATGCTTGAATAATTAACTAAAAGAGTACTTCCAATAGATAGATTAGTAACACTTGTAATAGTGGAACCTACTGGATTTGTAATTCTAATAATTGAATCTGATATAACAGAGACACTGCTAAATGCAGTTCCTGTTGTTAAACTTGTTGATGATGTTCCACTGTAAAAAACAAATCCTGGTGCTAAAGTTAGAGGTTCGATAACGTCAGTTTGATTATTTAAATTATTAACAAAAGCTAAAGTGGCGTAGCTTGTAAGCTGACTACTTAACGAATTGTTTGTAACATAGCTTGATAACGTACTTGTTAAGTTTACATTAGTTACATAACTAGTAAGAAAGCTTGATGTTAGATAATTTGATAGTGTACTTGTTAAGTTAGCATTAGTTACATAACTAGTAAGTGTAGAGGTTAAGTTAGCATTGGTTGTATAGTTTGATAAAGTGCTTGTAAGATTAGCATTAGTTGTATAGTTAGATAAAGTACTAGTTAAACTGACATTAAGAGTATAACTTGCTAACGTGCTTGTAAGATTACTATTTGTTGTATAGCTTACTAAAACTGTTGTTAGATATTCTATAGTAGAATAGCTTGTTAGCCTACTTGTTAGAGAAGCTTCTGTAACAAGAGGACTACCCCCTGGAGTTACACCATCCATAACAACTACAGTAGCTTTACTAGTATCTATATAAAGTTCACGAGCTGATCCTGTAAGACCAGAAAGACTCGTAGTACTATAAGCTATAAACTGTAGGGTGGTTGCCATTATTTCACCACTATTTCAAACATATTACCAAATTTTGTTAAGAGCCAACCTCCAGCAATTCCAGCACCTAACAAAATATAACGCCACTTTTCAAGATCAACTATTCGATCCTCTAAAGTCTTTTGCTTTGAATTATGAAACTCTTGATCTACTTTCAATTCATTTTTAAGATCATTAATACCTGATACGATACGAGTTTCTGTGGCACTGATTTCAGTACTTAATTCTCTTTGTACTGTTGTGATACGACTATGTAATTCCTTGATATCGTCAGCCATTTCGTTTCGTCTCTGCTCTAGTAATTGAAATAGATCTTCTTGTTTTCGTTCTGTTTGATTAATTTTTTCATCATGAACAGCTAAAATCTGACGAACGTCAGCTGCAACGTTAATAAGTTTATCTAATTGTTCTTGAGGTTTCATGCTAGTATTTATCTCTGTTCAATCCAGGTAATAGCAGCTAGTGCATCTTTACCAGTATTGGGGCTAGATATGGCTAGTGTTAGAGTGTCGCTTGTTGTACCCATGTTGCCACGGCCAATCTGATATACGGTATTTGCATCTAATCTAATACTTGTGCCGCCTCCACCAATAACGAATCCTGAGTCAAGATCTACGCCGTTAGTATACGTAGTGGCACTAGTATCAAACTGTGTAAATGCATTGCTATCCGGCATGTTTACAAAGTTGGCGCCAGACAATGTGGCATTACGAATTAGTTTGTAAAATACATTAGTGTTATCTACAGTAGCAGCCTGGAAGAATGTGGGTAACACAATACCTTTTAATGCGTTTGGTTTTAACCTAATACTGAGTATTGGATAAAAAGTGTTGGCCGCAGCCATTCTAGTTCCTCCAATAGGGTTAGTAATGTTTTGTGCAATGCCCAATTTGGTGGCTTCACCTTCCGATACAAGACTGTTGGATCCTTGATATAAGTAGTGCGTGCCTGCTACTCCTGTCAAATTTTCTATCTCTAACCTAATTGGCAAGAACGGTGTTGAACTCCAGGGAAGTGATGTAACATTACCGTGATTAAACGTGTGGATGATCTGGGTTGATCCGTTGATCACATACCCAATAATGATCTGTCCAGCACCATACCACTCATATTCAAAACTTACCATCTGTGCTTTGGTTGGATCAGCAATAATGCCACTGCGACCTGTTCCGTCCAACTTATCGCCGTTCCATTGACTGCGAGGTATACGATTTTCAACCACCATACCCGATGTGCTGGTACGCACTACTACATTGTATTGAGGTAAGCCATCGGAACCTAAGACTCCAGCATCTTCAAAGTAAAACCCGTTGTTTTCATCAAATAGTCCTATGCGTCTTCGTATCCCTGTTACAGGAGTTTGAAATCTTACAGCATAGGTCAACTTAGAACTGCGACCTGGAATGTATCGCATCACATTACGAGTTTGTCTTACGACTTTAGATCCAAGTTGCCCATCGACTGCCATATCTATCCAGTCGGTATTAGTGTTCCAAGTGGCTGTGCCGCCAGACGTGGTGCTTTCATCCCAGACATCTGTTTCTTTACCGTATTGAAATGTGTTAAAGAAATCAGTTTGATAATTTGATACTTTAAGACGATTCTTGCTGGTATATTCGTTTTTATCTTTGAAAAGATATGTCATACTATTCTCCATCCATCACGGTATATTAAATGAATTGCACCGTTGTTAATTTCTAATCTAAAACCATCAGGATCATTGTCAACATTGCCAATCACTGTAATTGGAAATGCTTCACATCTACCCGATTCATCTTTAATAATAACATCTCGGCCAGAGGATAAATTCTGTGTTGGTAACGTAATATAACTTAGGCCAGCGTAGTTGACACCAATATAGTAATCTTTACGACCGATTGTATAAGATGATGTTGTGACTAGTTTTGTAGGCATGTCGAGGTTATAAACCTGAGCAGCACCACCGCCAGGGCCAGTAGCTGCAATTCGACTAACCCAGTTTTCAAGATATTTTAACTTTTGTTCTAGTGCCGCAGTCTCTGCTGGCATTTGTGGGTCTGGTTTAACTAATGTTGCCTCTTGGTGTACTTGTCTTGTAATAGAGCTCGCTACTTTGTCTACCACTGTTTCTTTCTTTTGAAAGAGTTCTTCAACAATTGTAATCGGTTCTTCAATCTCTTCTTTTGCTACTTCTTCAATCTTTTCTACTTGTTCGGTTGTTAAAGGTCCATCATCAAGCTCATACTTTGGAGCTTCAAATATTGGAGCTAAATCTTTAGCTACACTTTCTTTAATTCGTTTTCTTAGTTTTTCTTGACGGGATGATAGGTCTTCAATTTCTTCTAACAAAGCGCTATCAGGCTCTTGATTAAGAGCTTTACTTAGATTGAGTAGGGATTGGAGTTCTTTAAGTCTGTCCATTAGTTGGTCTTCTTCGTCTTATCTTTTTACCCAACATAATGTCTCGACCAGCTAAATTAGGATTTGGATTTGGTGTTGCTTGTCCTGAAAAGCCACCACCAACAGCATTAGCTATTTCTTCACTGTGCATTCTAAATGTAAGCATACTAGATCCATTTAGATAATTTGTTACTTCATTGATTTGTTCTTGATTTGCCGATCTTTTAATAAACTCAGATTCTAAGAATACAGGTTCATCTTTATCTTCTGCATGTTCTCTTACTAAAGAAAGAGCTGCAGCATAGCTTGCAATTTTTCTATTCTCTACAGGAACTTTTTGGATAATGCGCTTTAATCTAAAGATCATTCGATCTAAGATTGTGTAGGCATCTTTTTCTGCAACAGTATTGAGGTCGTTCCATTTCTTTAAGACTGTACCATTGGCATCAATAATACCTAAACGGTAAGCGTCGGTCTCGTCGAATGGAGTTGTGAGCTTTCTAAGAATTCGATAAGTAATAACAGCATCTACAAATCTGGACATCAAATCTTCCTTAATAATTCTACAATATGTTGATCAAGCGTTATATCAGAGGATTTGACATTCTGACCTCTCACTCGAACAATATCAGGCATATAATTTAAAAAAACCAGGAAGGTTTTTAGCTCTGGCCAAAACTTTTCCTGGATCTTAAAAAATAACATATGGGTGGCAGAATCTGCCCCAAACACATTGTATAAAACTACCAAGTGATTAATTATTAATCGTTCTTTAATATCACCAGTAAGTTTGTAACGTCCAAGAAGTCTTTTGACATATCTTAGTCGTTTTAGGTCGTCTTCAAATTCTCTTAAACCACTACAGCTAGGATTATCATAGCTTTTAATGGCAAACATGATGAAGTTTTCATTTGTCAAATCAATCATTATAAATGTATTTAGTCTAAGTTATCGTGACCCAACTTGTCCCGTTATACCACTGAAAAGCATTCAAAGTAGTATTGATAATAGTTGAACCAGTCACTGCAACAGCAACAGTTGATGTAGTGTAAACAGGCAAAACTAATACTGTAGTAAAAGCTGTACTTAAACTACGAGTTAGGCTGCTAACAGAAATTTTCTTGCTTGTATTACCCTGAACCACGTAGAGCAGGTCTGACGACACTGCTCCCGTAGCAAAGGTTAGTTCGCTGAGCTTTTGATCAGCCATGATTTATCCTTAAGCTGTTACAGTTACGCCTGTACTACCACTTGCAGCTGCAGTAGCTCTAACAATCGCACTAGTTACAACTACAGTTTGTGATGTAATTGCTGTTTGACCAAAGTCATTCACACCTTGTGTAATAGTTTGAGCTGGGATTCTGTATGTTATAGCAGTTGAACTGCCTACAGAGAATGTATAGTCAATGAAGTTGCTTGTAGTATTACCTGCTCTTGTAGCTGTAATGTTTACAATACTTGTAGCTGTATTATATTGCTGAACAATTAATGTACCAGTTGTAGTTGGTGTGATTCTTTCGTTCCATACAACACGAACTCTACCAGTAGCACCAGTTGAGTAACTTGTGCTTAAGAAGTATACAGCAGAAATTGTTGCTGTAGCCAATTTGCTACTTGCAGCATCGCCACCACTTAGGTTACGAATTGCTACCAACACTTCTGTTGTTCCATCAGCTCTTGTTATTTCCCAACCCTTTGTTGTAGCAAAGACTCGGCTTTTTTCCTCTTCAGTCAAATTTTTTGGTTTTGACTCTTCGGTTGTATTAGCGCCCCATTGTGGCATAATTTCTTCTCCTTAAATTACTTATTTGCTATATTTATATTAACTAGCAGCTTGCATTGACTGAACTTTAGTAGAACTTCCGTGATAAACGTGTCTTGATTTCTTACCATCTGGGCGAGTTACTACAAAACTGTATTCCATATCACCATTTTTCATTTTTGATTGCTTATCAGAAACCTTGTTACCACCCTTTTCGTGAGCAGCAATTTTATCAGTGATTTCCTTAGACATCATGGCTTCTAAGAATACTTCTTCGTTTTTAGCTTTGAAGCCAGCATCTACTTTATTGAAGAATGCTTTCTTTTCTTCTGGAGTTTTAAAGTCGGCTACAGAAGAAATACCGTGTTTCTTCATGTAAGCTCTGAAGTATGAATCGTAACCTTTCTCAGCTTCTTGGATTTCAAAAGACAGTGGAGCATAAGTGATAGTTTCATCAACTGCTTCTAACACTTCTTCTACTTCTTCCTTAGCCATTTTCTTCTTTTGATATTTCTTCATTTGAAGATATGCTTTTGAAAGTTCGTTTACTTCTTCTACTTCTTCTTTAACACCGGACTTAACAATTTCTTTTTCACCACCAACTTTAGCTCCAGCAACCATTCCTGGTGTAGCTTCATTTGGTATAGTGTTATTAGTAGCAGCCTTAGCAGCTTCTAATGCTTTTTCTTTCTCTTTGTCATTCTCAGTGTTACGACTATTGTCACCTTCTAAAGCTTCAGCTACTTTTTTTTTTGCTTTTGAATGCATGTGCATTTCTGATTGAAGAACCTTAAGCTCTGAAACAGGAACACCTTTTTCTACACCATGTGGGAATTCAATATCGTACCAAGCAATATTGCCATAACGATCTGGATCTGCATGCTCTTCTGAGATGCAATTACCTTGACCCCATTCAGCGTGTTCAACGTGTTTAGCACAATTGTGAACAACTTTACCGTCGTCCTTCATCATGCTCGCTTCTTTAACTTCTGCTGTTTCTTCTTGAATTTGTGCAGGCTTATACATTGCCTTCACTGTTTCAATAACTGTTTTTAAGTTCTTTGTATCCATTGCCTTCGTTCTCCTGTTAATTTTTACTTTTATTCTTTCCCTGAACCATATTTATTCTCCAATGAGCGAGTTGTTTTGCTCTTGGACTAGCGGTTTCACTACTACGAATCTTCTTCAATTGTGCTATTGTTTTGCCTCTTAATCCTAAACGACCCATATCTCCCTTGTCTTCTGGATTACGGCCATCTTGAAAATTTTCAACAAAGCTCTTAAATCTTTTCACTACCAAGCCTTACAGGACCAATATCTTGCTTTTGTTTTAGATCCTGGAGTATCACAATTGTGTCTTGCTCTAAAACTCTTACGTCTTGCAGGTATGTTTTTCTTAATTGTCATATTTGGATCACCAAAATTGACTTTCTTTACATTACCTGTTGATGGATCCTTCACATATACAGATCTCTTTTTAGGTCCATCTGGCGTCAGAAACGGTTTATTTAAGTTTTTTTTTTCTTCTTCTTTTAAAGCTTCTTTAGCAGCATCAAGTGTTGTATAAAAAGTCTTTTTCATACCTTTTTTATATGCTGCAAATGAGTTATCGGAGTATTTTTCAATGTGATCTTCTCCGCTCTTATAAACAACTGGTCCACCACTTTCTTTAACTACTTGTCCAGGAGTTAGCTTTAATAACTTTTTTGTTAATGCAGGTGTTCCTATATCATTTTCAGGACCAAGCTCTTCATTAACATTGGCTTCCATATAGTTTGCAGCAGAGCTAATATAGTCTTCTGCTTTTGTAATCTTAGATTGTACCCATTCAGGAAGATTAGTATTCTCTTCCATCATGTCATGAAGACGTTTGGCATTGTACATAATACTTCTAAGATCAGACATTGCCATGTCACCTTCGTAATCATACTCTCTTGGATCTTGAGCTTCTTTTACAGGTACGCAGTTAGGAACTGTGCGACCATTCTTTTCTTTTGTCCCAACTGGCTTATAGCCTTTCCAACATGGATTATTAGTTCTTAAAGATTTAAATGTCTTTTTCATTATACTCCTCCTCCGCCTCCGCCGTCGCCACCACCGCCCCCGCCGTTGCCATCTGAAGCGTCGGCTGAAGAGTCAGAAGCTGGTCCTCCTCTACTTGAACTGCTTTTACCTTTGCTACCACAGAAATGTAACTTACGACCTTTGTAGTAACTTGTATACACGGGAGTACGGCATGCTGCTTCTCTAATAGATCTAAATGTTTTTGATTCGTTTGCTTTTCTAATAGGAGCCCAATAACTTGCATCACCAGTTTGAGTTGAACCATCGGCATATGCAACAGTGTATTTGTTGTTCTCAGCACCAGTTACAGTAGCTAATCTATCAGTCTTAGTACATCTAACTTGGTCACCAATACTATGAGCCATAGCTTCTTCGTAGATATGGTTAATGTGTGACTTAACTGCATCATCTTCTTTTTTAGTAGTGATGGTTGTTGAATGGCCACCTGGATACTCTATGTTAGTCTTTACATTAGATACTCTAATTACTTTTCCACTATTCTTTTTAGCAATAGCTTCTGCCTTACTGTGAATCATGTTATGAGCTGATAGGACATCTTCGCTATCATGAACATGAACAAAGTGAGCATTCTTTGCTTCATCTATAACTTCTTCTTTAACTACTGGCATAACTTTATTTGATGTAAATTCTATATTACTTACTTTAATACCTTTATTGGCATAGTGTGAAGTAATATGTTTATGAGCATTTCTCTCACCACCAGTTCCTTTCATAGAAACATTCTTACTTGATCCATCATTAAATGTTACTGTAGCTCTATACATTGTATGTGGAACACTTGCTATAGCTTTCACAGCAGGATGAATAGGCATTACTGCTTCTTTCTTCATAAGTTTGGAGATAGCTGTTTCCATACCTTTTGCCCTTGCTTTAAGTTTGAATAAAGGTGGATTTGGTTGTCCATCTTTTTCTACAGTCTTCTTAAGATTAGACTTTAAGTAGCTTTTCAAGGTAGAAGACTTAAGCTCATTTACCGTTTCTTCTTTTTGTAAACTTTTTTGATGTTCCATTGCATCGTCGGCATAGGAAGATGCCTTATAAACATGGTAGTCACGTTTATCCATAGATGGCGCTCTTAAAGCTTGTGTAAAGTGGTGAGCTGCCATGTTATGCATGCCTTCTAACTTATTAGGTCCACTTTTACCAGCCTTCAAAGCTTGACCAGCGTGATATTCAGCTCTATTTTTTAGATACCCATCAGATTGTTCTAAAATTTCAAAAGCTTCTTTTGTTGCCAGTCTTGCAAAGTCCATAGAATGATGAGGTCCACCTTTCTCACGATTAGTCCATACACCTACTCGTCGTTTATCTTTACCCCATGGAATATGCGCTTCGTGTGATTCATGATTTTTACCTGACACGTTTGTAAATTCAACATCAGGGTGATGTTGTTTAAGTTTTGATTTCCATTCATCTTTACCTAGCCCCGTATCTTGTGGCCCGTATGATTTTTCGTTTAGATGTGTCTTTAGTGATTTCATACGATACTTAAAAGCGTTCCTGTGATGGATACTGCAAATCTAGCTACAACTTCCTTATCAGCAGAGTCGTGAGCTACATAAATTTTAATAACCTCTTCTACTAATTCGTTTTTCTCTTCCAAACTAATTTTGTTAGCTTTGTAGTCATCTAAGATAGCAATGAGTTCATGAGCAAGGTAACCAATTGGTCCTGGTTCATCTTTACGTTTTAATAATTCATCCATTTATCTACCGCTCCAGGCTTTGTTAAGTACGACAAGTCTTTGTTTAACTAAGTTTAACCAAATCTCGCAAGCACGTTCTGATGAGGTTGTCTTAGCTTTGTTTAAATTTTCCACTATGCTAGCTGTTGATTCTTGTTGTGGATCACCTCTAAATTTAGCATACTCATCTAACCATTCTGCTTTGAAAATAACTGCATCATAGGTTTCAAAGTTTTTCTTATCACCGCATCCTAGTTTATCACTACTTAATTTTGTAGTGACGTAGGCACTAGCTAAAGCTGGATCATGCTCTCTTGGCCAATACTTTTGTACGACTGATACTGCAGCACAACCACTCAACATCGTTGACAACAACATAATATTTATGAAATTTCTCATTTAGTTAAGCTCATTAACATCCATCTATGTTTTTTATGAGCATCTAATCTGTCTTGTAGGAAGTTAGCAAGACCAAGTTCGCCTTGTGCATCTGCTGACATATAGGCTTGTACTAAGCCTTCCATGACGGTATCGTTATCTTGTATAAGGCGTCTAAACATTTCTAAAGCCGCTGGGACAGTGTTATCGTCTTGGATCTTTGTTAGTTCCATAAGCATACGATGAGCAGCTGGCGCATATGCATCTAGCTGTCTTACATGCTCTGCAATAGGATCAACTGCATTAAATAACTCTTCGTAAAGTTCACCTAAGAAATCGTGATACTGTACAAAATCTGGTCCTTCTACATTCCAATGGTAGGAGTGAGACTTAGCATACATTGCAAAAGTATCAGCTTGGACTCGTTTCAAATCATCAACTAACATCTATACCTCCATCTTTCTGTATTGTTTTCTTTTTTGTGTATTCTTGGCATAATTAAAATCTGGAGCTTCTGGATTACCAATGGTTGTTGTGTCACCTGATAGATGAGCTTTTGTCCATGCTAATTGATCTTCAGCATTTGAAGTTGGTCTAACTGCTGTACGTTCTTGAGTAGCAACATCAATTATTTGTTGTTCTTTTACATGCTTAAGACGTTTTAATTCGAGTTGTCTTAGTTTAGGTAAGAGTCTATTACTGATTCTCATGACAGCTGGTTTAGCTTTCCTTACAATCTCTTCAATCCTATTCTTTTCTGCTGCTGAAAGTCTTGACTTATCGCGGCCACGTAAGATACGTTTCATAATAAGCTGACGTGCATGAAGGATAGCTCTCTTCTTTAATCTACCTTGACTACCAACTCGTTTCATTGCAATTTTCTTAGCAATTTCACGTTTAGCTCTAGTCTTTAAGAATTCCATTTTCTTCTTCATACGTTGAGCTGCTGTTAGATCTTCATCAAGATCAATGGATTCTTCCATCTCTTGAGGTTCTTGTTTGTCGTAGATATGTTTAATATCTTCCCATTCTAATTGATCAATATGCTTCTCAATTTCTTTTAGGTCATCATCATTAAGATGCAATTCGTTTGGTGTTAGTACTTTGTTTGTTGTTTGTTCAAATTGGTATGATTCTTCTTTAGGATCTTCACTATCGCCATGGATAGCATTCATCATAGCATGTGCGTGTTTTTCCATGTATGCTTCGTGATTTTCAAGATCATCTAACTCCTCTAATGCCTGAGCAGCATCTCTCATATGAGAAACAAATGAAGAAACCATGTGATCATCAATCTCATCTGGATTGTCTAATGCATATTCTTCGATGTCTAGGTAGTGAGCTGTTTTATCTAAAGCTACTAAAACTAATTGTTGGTCTTTTGATTCGTCATCTAAAAGGCGATCAAATTCTTTTTGTGCCATGACACAGAAGTGCAATCTATCCATGTGAGCCTTTTTAACGTCAGCTGGATATGCTTCTGTAACATAATTTGCAAATGTAGGAATGCGTCTTGCTTCCATTTTAGGTTCTTCCTTAATAATTGTTTCTACGTCTGATATCCATCGTTTAAAACTCAAGTCTTCATTAATCTCTAATGTAACATAAGTTGGACCTCTGTATACAATCTTACCAATAAGGCCTGTGTGAAGATCTTTTACATCTTCTTTCAAGTTTAAAATGTTTCCAGCCTTATATTCTTCTCGTAACTCTTCTGGAATTTCTTTATCTGCTTGATCGAGCTCAATCTTGTCTATTGTTTTAAAAATGCCTAATTTACTATTAAAGTATTCAACAAGTTTATAGATATTTTTAGCTTTGTCTGCTTCTGCAGCAATTACAATAGAATCAAAATTCTGTTTATGGACTTCATCCAAAACAAAAATTAGCTCTTCGTCTTTTATATTTTTAATGGAAACGTCTGGAGGATTAGCGATAGTCTCTTCGCTAAAGTTTAAGATGACGGTTTTAAGTTGTGGTACTTCTTTCAGTACCGATCTAAAGCTCTTCATAACATCCATTAAAATAAAAGTGATATGATGTATTTATATAAGTTTAATGCTATGAAAAGGGAAACACCTTGGGAATACCGACAATTTAATCAGTATTCCCAAGGTGTTTTAGGTCTTGGGGAGTTAGAAAAAAGGATTAACTAACTCTTGGTCTATTCCGTGGATCTACATCCTGGGATAGATTAGCTTGCAAAGAATGCTGGGGCACCCTTTTGTCTATACATTGACATAGTACGTTTTGAGCGTGAATTTGACTCTAACATATAAATGTTTTTGTTGTCAGAACCACGGCGTGCTAAAATAGCATAGCCTTCATCACGCATTTCAGCAATACGTGCTGAAACTGTTGCTCGTGTTGTTTTAGCAATCTTAGCTAGTTTAACGCTAGAAATGCCATTGTCGTTTGTACGTAACGCATTCAAAATGATATCATATTTTGACATAACTACTCCTTCGAAGTGCTGCTTACTAGGTGCCTTTTTTGTCGCAGCGTTTCCAAAAAAAGCATTTAAAAATGAACTTTTAATAACCATAATTTTCCCCTAAAATAATATACAAAACAACCACTAATCCTATGATAGAAGTAATAAAAACTAAAGTATCACCTAAATGAGATTTTCTTTTAGGACCAAATACTTCTTGATATTGCTCATCATCCCACTTGTAATCATACATAATAAAGCTCCCTTTTTAGTCAAATAAACCAGGTCGATTCAACATTCGATCAGCAGCATGATACTTAACCATGTACTCTTTAAACCTTGTTTCAACCCACTCTCTTGCATCACCCTCTTTACCACTTGCAACATCATATGGAATTAAGTGCATTGCACAGTAATATCCAAATAGCATGACATAAAGTAGATATGACATATTCCCCTTACTGACAAACTTGTCAACGTCTTCTTTATATCGATCTACAATCCTAACTAATTCACTCATTTTTTCTTTTCAAAATAAGTTTGACATTCGACACACATAGTAACTCCAGGAACAGCAGCTCTTCGCTTCTTAGGTATTTCAACGCCACATTCTTCACAGTGGCTTAGTCCTGGACCTGTTTTAATTTTGGATCTGATGTCTGCTACAGCATTCATGTGTAGATGAATAGCATGAAGCTGACCCATTTCAGACTCTTCTAGGTTTTCGTTCTGGAAGCTTTCAACTTCCAGATTTTTGTTGTTGTTCATTGATGGCCTTTTTTTGTTGTTCTTCTAACCACTCTTGGTGTTCTAATTCTTGTTGGTGAGCCCAACCCTGCATATCATTATCATCCATGATATTCCTCAACTAGCCTACCGATGAGGTTAAGGTTGTTTGAAGCCCATTGATTGATTTGTTCGATTGGAATTTCTGAGATAAAATCTGCGTCTGCTTGATCCATAATGTATTCCCTAACTGCGCTAGGGATATGATCATGATCTTTGAATAACATCACTGTGTTCATAATAAGCTCCTTTTTTAACTTACAAGGACATTGTAGAGGAATTGTGACAAAAAGTCAACTATCTAAAAAAGTCCTTACAAATCAAGGAGTTAATCTTCTTCGTGATTTATAACATTATCTGCCATGTTAGCACTGAGGCTCGGGACTGATTTCTTAAATTTTCCAGGTTTAATCTCGTCATTCTTGCGATCAACAAAAATAATGCCAGCTTTTTCAAGTTCTTGAATAGTAACCTTTGCGCCCAATCCTAAGCCTATTCTCCAGCCTAGTTCATAAAGTAACCAAGCGAAAATAAGCCAACCTAAACTCATTGCTATCCACATACAGTTCTCCTAGTTCTTTTCCATGACGGTCACATATGGTAACCATTTGTGGACGTTTTTCAATACTCTATCGTGTACAGGCTTCCATTTTAAACCCTTGAACGCCTTTCTATAATACCCGTAGCTCGTTAAAAGTCTTCGCTTTTCAATTGTTCGTAATACTTCATAGGGATCCAAGTTTGAATAATGATACTTTATTTCCATGGCAATGTCATGTCCAAAAGTATCCATTTCATCAAACATACTTAAATATTCTAAGTGCTCTTTTGCAGCACCAGTTTTTCTGTGATTGATTGGTTGATAATAGTCGAATTTGTAGTTATCAGCATCGCGTCTACTAAATTGACTTTTGTGAATGAGTTCGTGTTGTATTGCTTGAGATATCACAAAAAGAGTGTGGCGGACATTAGTGCGACTCCAGTTGAAATACTGACCACCCTTTTCACTAAATTCTAAGATCATTTCAATTGGAAGATTTCTACGGTTCCAATAATAGAAGGCCTTAATCCAATAATCTTCTGCTTTGAGTTTTGGGTTTTTCTCCCAAAGAACTATAACACCAAATGGTTTTAACACCTCTTGCAATTGACGGACAATAGTCGACTTTCGCATGTGGCCTTTCCATCGATCCTCAAGCGCAAGTAACTTTTTATCTATTTTCTTAGCAAGATACAAAGTCCCTCCCTTGTGAATGTTATTTGAGGCCATCTGTTTTATTTATAGTTTAAATGAGCTGAAGTCCTTCTTTAATTTATCGCTACCAAAACTTTTATCTTTGTCACTTATTGTAACTTGACCGCTTTGGCTGATGTTAGTTTGAGCATGATCTTCTACGTCATAGAGCTTCATTTTTGCTCTATCGACTCCGATCACAAATTTACGATTAGTCGTAGGATCATTATATCTATTCTTTAACTGTTTAACCATAAACTGATTAAGCTTTTCTAATTCATCATCAGTCATAATAGCAAACATAAAATCTACTGTTGCAGGAAGACCAAATGATTCAGATGTATCAGTTAGATCAACATCTGAGTTTGCATAGCCACCTCTTGTTGTTTGTGTAGCACTTAAGATAGGTACATTAGATTCAACAGCCAATCCTCTTAGTTCTTCTGCTATCGATTTAATGTAGGTGTATGAATTAACTCCAGCTCCTTGCTTCATTCTTGAGCTAGTACAAATGTTTAAGTAATCAATAATAATAACATCAGGATGGAAGCTTTGTTTTAAAGATAACTCATTTAAAAGAGCTTTAAAGTGACCAACATGAGCACCTGCAGTTGGATATTCTTTAATGATCAAACGACCTTGAGTCTTAGCTTTGATCTTTTCCATTCTATTTTCATATAGGTTCTTAGGTAGATCTTTCAATTGATCCATCTCTAAGTTCATAAGATTAGCATCAATACGTTCTGCTATTCTTTCTTCTGCCATCTCCATTGTAATGTATAGAACATTTTTATTCTGAGCAAGAGTTGATGCTGCAAAGTGGCACATGAACAATGACTTACCAACACCAGTCCCTGCTAGGACTACGTTAAGAGTCTTGTTAGGTAATCCACCATTTGTGATTTTATTAAAGTAATCCAAATCAAAGGGTACTCGAGTTTCAACCTTATGGTAGAAATCATATCTACTATTGGCATCATTAATATAATCGTGGCCGACATGATTATCAAAGCTGACGGCAAGAGCTTCTTGCAAGATACTTGGAAGGGCTTCAGTATTATGTTTTTTGTCACGACCGTCAATGATCTCAATCGACTTAAGTATGGCATTATAAACCGCCTTATCTTTACAAAATTTTTCTGTTTCTGCATTCAACCATTCTTTATTAGAGTCTGATTTCTCTAACTCAGATAGTAATTGATTCACATCTTTAAATGCTTCTTCATTAAGATTACTATTTTGTAATGAGATCGTGAGAGCTTCTTTGGTTGGACATGCATTATATTTGTCTATGAATGTCTTAATTGTTTTATATAAGACTTGATCTGTTCCATTAAAGTATTCGTCTTTAAGGAATGGAGTTACTTGACGCATGAAGCCTTCATCGAAGACTAAATTTTGTAGTATGGTTTTTTCTATTCTATCCATTGTTTTCTTTTAGGATTTCGTCAAGTATAACTGACATTATAGGTCTTAATTCAATGTCGGTCAAATCTGTTGGATTGTGAACAATCTGATAGTTATATTTGACTCTAAGTTGTGATGCTTCTTCAACAAACCCAACATTTGTATATCGATAAACAAGACCAGAAGCGTCGCCATCTAAGATAGCGACGTTCCAAATATCATCTAGTGGATCTTCAATCAGTTTGTATGTTGGTATCTGCGTCGGCGTAGTCAGACTTGATATCGTCATCTTGGATATCCTGTGCCAAGCTTCCGTGACTGATTTTGTAAGTTGTCTCAACATACTCTCTAAACTCCTTTTTGCTCAAGATTGGTAACCAAAAGTCTTTTGTATAGGTATCTTTAACTCTATACTTCTGATCAGACCCTTTATGTTGATACCAACCGTTAGATGGCTTCTCAACAAATCCTCCATTAAGAGCTACTTCAAGAAGACCTGACCACTTACTGATACCACCTTCATAAGTAACTTCAATTGGTATCTTAGATTTCTCTCTAACATACCGACTCTTCTCAACATTAATAATAAAGTTATAACCAACAACCTCTGTACCTTCTTTTTCTTGTTGACGACCGATAATAAAAATATTATCAGCTGAATAGTATGATCCAGTTCCACCACCAACAATATCTTTAGGATACATTCCAATTTCTTTATATGTATGATTAACAACCACCATTGGAATATCTTTCAATGTTAAGTGTGGTGTTACCATTCTGAATAATGACTTAAGTTGTTTAGCACGACTCATATCAGCAACAGACTTTTGTTCTAATGAGTCTTCAACTTCTTTCTTAGAAGCTAGGTTACCAATAGAATCAACGATGATCATAACGTGATCGCCTCGTTCAATGTTAGTCAATTGAGCCATAGCGTCATGCTTAAGTTGCTCTACATCTGTGATCGGTGTATGTAATACCTTTGTTGGATCTATACCAAAACTCGTGAAATAACTTTGTGGTGTACCAAATTCCGAATCATAGAAAAGAACGACAGCATCTTGATACTTGTCCAAATAGGTTTTAGCTAACATTAATGCGAACGCTGTCTTAAAATGTTTAGATGGACCCGCGAACATAGTAAGGCCTGGAGTTAGGCCACCATCTAAAGAGCCAGACAGCGCCACATTGATCATTGGAATGTTAGTTTGAATAACATCCTTTTTAGTAAACAATCTACTGTCTGATAGAATATCAGTTTCTCTAATTGTGCTATTCTTTTGAAGCTTTGCTAAAAGACTCATACGATCTCCTCAACAACACCAAGAATTTCTGCTGCTATTAATAATCCACCAGCAACAAAAAATTCAGAATTCATAAGCGCTACTGCAGCAGCTATTCTCAACATACTCTTTACTAAACTAACATTAAAATGGTTCATATTATTTCAACCCGTCAATAATTTTAATTTGATTAATTAAATCTTCTAAAGATGTTAAAACCATGTTTCGGTTTTGATAGGCATCATTTTCATCGTAACCTGAGTACTGTAATGTATATCCATTGTCTAACAGACTTACAGAAAAACTTTCAACATTCTTCACAATTTCTTTCTTAGCCATTTTTTTCTCCTATATGAATAATCCTGCTAATGATGCTTCTGGTTTTGTCTTCCAACCCATACCTTCGATAATACCATTGAGTGGCTCAATGAAGCTTTTATCCCACATTGTATCATAATCAACATACTCTTTCAAGTTAAATTCTGTCGGTAGTTTACCGATAAAACCTATACAGTTTTCTTTGATTGGATTTGGGACTTTGAGATAGAGATACTTAATTTTGTCACCTTCTTTAATCGTCTCATACTTACTTGTAAGTTTGTATTGATTAATGTAATGATTATATAGTAGAGCTGCTCTAACATGGAGAGGTGTTCCCTTACCATAGATCTCTACTGATTGATACTTGTTAAGATTACTAACTCCTCTTGGGAATGCAATCTCTTCTGATGGTAGCTTGTCATACTTAATTCTAGCTTCTTTAATATATTCTTGCAATTCCAATTCATCTTTAGTAATAGCTACCCTTACAGCTTCACGAAGTGAATCTCTAATCGCTTCTGGTGTTGATGATCTTACAATCTCAAGACCCATCACTTTCAATTCAGGTTCTTTTAGTCTCACACCTTCATTATCAAATACATTTAAGGCATATCGTTTCTTAGCAACCCAGATCCCACGATCAGCTATAATCTCTCGCTTGAATGTAATCTTAGGTTCATAAGCATTCATATAAGTTGCAAGACCATTACATGCTTTGTTAATCTCTTCTTCAATTTTATCGTTACATATCTTAACTAATACTTCTAAGATTTGCTCTTTAGTCTTACCTTTGTAGAACTTATCTACTAAAGGTTTAAATGTAATGTAACAGGAGTCTGTATCTGAGTAGAAGCTATATTGATAATCTTTTGTTTGACATACTTCATTGAGATACTTATTAAGAGCCTTGCCAACTGTTCTAATAATAGTTTGACCAGTCATCGTAATACCTTCTGCAATACGATCATCAAAGTATCTAAAGTAGAAGTTTGCCATAGCACCAAATAGTGAATTAAGTTGAATCTTACGTGCCATCTGGAAATTGTAATATCGACTGATGTCGTTTAAGTATTGAGGCTTCTTAGTTTCTTGATATAGTCTTTTAGCTTCTAATTGTTTCTTCTTATAGATCTGACGATCATCAAATAGCTTTTGTACTAAGACTGGGAATGCACCTTTCCTATCTCGTCTAAAGTGATATCCATTAGCAGTCATAGCCATGTCTTGATCTTTTAAGTGACTAAGGTCATAAGATCTATCTACTAATTCATCTACAGTAACAGGAGCTCTATAATCTCCTCTCAGATCCACAATCGTTTCAGGACTCATGTTATATTGCATAATGATAGATGGATATAGAGATGTGGCATCAAAGGATACTACCCAATCATACTGACCAGGCTTAGGATCTTGAACGAATGCACCTTCGATCGTTCTATCAATACGAGACATATAAGGTGTTGTCACTTTCAATACACCACCCTTATTAGGTCTTTGTGTTGGATGAACGATAATGTTTTGATCCCACAACTGGTTACAAAGATTACAATCCCAAAGTCTAACACTACTAAAGACATCAACGAAGCAAGCCTTAGCATCATAAGCAAGAGTGTAGACTAATTCTAAGAGCTTCATCTTATCATCAAGCTGAACAACTCTTTCAGCGTCAATGACGTTATAGTCTACAAACATCTGCCAGTCTTTTGTATACCATTCTTTAAATGTGTCGTATGGATTTTCTAACTTACCAACACCAAGCTCTTGCTTACAAATGTAATCTAGCTTGTAGCTTTCTTGAGCCGAGTATGTAAACTTCTTATAAAGATCAAGATAGTCTAATGTAGTAACCCCAACAATCTCGTAGGTTGGAAGAATTCGTTTATTAATCTCAACCTGACGATCTTTTAGAAGTCTCCACGGACTTAAAACCTTAGCTGAGTTCTCACCTAAGATTCTTTGTGTTCGATGAATGATGTATGGGATATCGAAGAAGTTGACATTCCAGCCTGTTACAATATCTGGTTTAATTCTATCCCAATCTTTTAGGAATGCGTTGAGTAGTTCTATCTCGTCTTTCGCATGAACGTAAGTATGGTTTTCTCGTGTGACGTTATATGGCTTCAATCCGTATGTGTAGATGTGTCTTGTTGACATATCCATTACAGTAATAAGTTGGATTGCTTCCATTGGATTATCAATATTAGGAAATCCGTATTCCGTCGATGTTTCAATGTCGATAGAACATGTTACTATTTCATTAACATTAAAGAGGATTTCACCAGAATAGTTTTCTGTGATGTATTGATACTGGAAGTTAGAATTACCGTAGATCGGTTTATTCTCGGCGTCGCTATATTTCTTAATGTGTTCTCTTGCATCGGACATGCTATCAAAGAAGATAGGCTGCAATGCTGTTCCAAATAATGATCTATAAACAGTGTGACCACTATCAGTTTTGCGTTCAAATAGGGTTGGTTTGTAGCTTACTTTCTCAATAAACCGTTGACCATTATGCACCCCACGAACAAGGATATTATCGTATTGACCATAGATGTTTGTGTAGAACTTCATGAATAAAGGGTACTTTTTAGATAAATAATGATGTTGAGTACCTCTATATTATAGCTTGTTTTTACAAACTATCAAGTCTTAAAGAATAAAAATGGATATTTTTCAACTAATTGCAGAAGTCGGTTTTCCTATAGCAGCAGCTTGTGCTGGTGGCTATTTTGTATTTTTAACATTGAAATTCATTTTAGCTGGAGTTATGAGTTCGATCAAGGGATTAACAGGCATTATTAGTGCCTTGGATAATCGTGTTAAAACTATGAACCACGAAATCATTCGAATCGATATGTTGGTTAGTAACGCGTTAGGAGTAAGACCAGACGTTGATCGTATTGCAAGAGCAGATGGAAAAAACGACGCAAGAAAGGATTAACATGGATCACCTACCATTAGAAGAAAGACCATTCACGCAACAAGCAGCTTTAATGGCAAAACTAAGTGAATTGGCTTATAAAGATATAAGAGATGTAGAAGAGAGTTTTGCACAACTTGGATTCAATGCACATTTCTTTGACGTAAATGGATCACAAGCATACTTACTTACAAATGCTCATGACTTAGTAGTTGTTTGTCGTGGAACAGAACCAACAGAATTTAAAGATATCAAGGCCGATCTTGATGCAAGAATGGTTCCTAGCTCAACAGGAATTGGTCATGTTCATAAAGGATTTAAAAGCTCTGTTGATAACATTTGGCCAGGCTTGAAAGAACAATTAAATGATTATGGTAAAACAAGACAAGTTTGGTGTACAGGACATAGCTTAGGTGCTGCAATGGCAACACTGTTAGCTTACAGATTACAAAGATCAGTAGATTGTCCAAACCCTAAGGCACTATTTACATTTGGTAGTCCTAGAGTTGGAAATAAGAAATACGTAAAAGAAATTGAAAGTATTGGACTCCTACACTATAGATTTGTGAATAACGCAGACATAGTAGCAAGAGTGCCACCCTGGCCATACAGACACTTTGGTGGAATGTATTATATGAACCACTGGGGTAACCTAAGAACGATTTCGTTTTTACAAGTAACTCAAGATGTATGGCGTGGTTTCATTAAAGGTGTAAAGAAAAGAGAAATTAACTTCTTTAGTAATCACAACATAACTAGATATTGGCATAACTTAAACAACTGGGCTAATGGTGTTGAAAGACAGCAAGATGACATTTAAAGAATGGCTTTTTGCTGGTGTGTGTTTTGCTTTGTTTTACTTAGCAGTAAATGAAATTAATTATAAACCTGTAACAATAGAATTGAAAGAAATAGAAGTGCATGGACATAGTAGAAATAATTAATAAATATGGTTTTCCCATAATAGCAGCTATTGGTGGTGGCTATTTTGTTTATTACGTATGGGTTTGGGCTACCAATGAAGTAGATCCAGTCTTAAGTGAAGCACATACAACATTGATTGCACTGATTGACCGTATACGAATGCTAGATAATGATTTAATACGACTCAACCAAAAGATTAACATTGTAACAATGCTCAAGGATTTGGAAAATGAAAAACTTCACAAGCCTACTAATCATCCTGATAGGGATTAATCAGGCTCATTCCGCTCCTCTTCAAGATTATACATTTAAAAGTCCGTCATTCAACGGCAATGGCTACTCTAGTCATGTTCTTACTTTAGAGAACCAAGAACGTACTCGTAAAGAAAACATCAAAAAAGAAATTCAAGCTGGGTTAGATAAAGCTAAGAATGATCAGAACAATACTAACGTAGCTAAGTTTCTTAACAATTTAGAAAGTCGTATCTATGCTCAGATCAGTCAAAACTTAGCAACAGAGATGTTTGCTGATGGTGGAGCTACAAGTGGTACATTAAATTTTGAAGGTAATGTAATTAATTGGACAAGAAGTGGTACTGAAATCACTTTGAATGTCACTGACTATGTTGGGTCAACAACAACGGTTTCGATACCTTTAGGTCAATGGCAATTCTAATGTACAGATTACTAATTTTATTAGTACTAATACTACTGACTGGCTGTGCTACAACACGAGTAGTTACAGGACCAGATAAGCCTATAGAAGTGAGAAGTATCATGCAAAAAGAGTTTGATACTTTACCTCCTCCTACAGGAAAACCTATTACGGTTGCTGTCTATACCTTTGCTGATAAAACAGGTCAGCGTCGTCCAGCACCAAATTATGCTAACTTGAGCTCAGCTGTGACTCAAGGCAGTGAAGCTTTTTTAATTAAGGCTCTACAAGATGTTGGTAAGAGTAAATGGTTTGAAGTTGTTGAACGAGTTGGTATTGATTCTTTAACAAAAGAAAGACAACTGATTCGTCAAATGAGAGAAGCATATGAAGGCGCTAATGCTAAACCTCTAGGACCAATGGCATTTGCAGGCATCATTCTTGAAGGCGGCATTACTGGATATGATACTAGTACAAAAAGTGGTGGTAGTGCATGGCGTATGTTAGGAATTGGGCCACAAACTCAGTATAGCGAAGATATAGTAACAGTAAGTTTGAGAGCTGTAAGTGTTAATTCAGGAAAAGTTTTAGCAGCTGTTAATATACAAAAAACAATATACAGCGCAAGTGATAGTATGGCTGTATTAAAGTTTGTGAAAGATGGCACACAAGCCTTTGAAATAGAAAGTGGGCTTACCATCAATGAACCAGGCACCCAGGCAGTGAAAGCTGCAATAGAAAGTGCTGTAGTGGAGTTAATTAAAGAAGGAAGCAAAAAAGGTATCTGGGACTTCTCCTACGAACCGTTGCAACCACAATAGGGAGTAAAAATGATAAACTCATTTAAACTTTTTGTAATGGTTTTACTATTCAGCATTGGTGCATATGCTGCTGATAATAGTATTTACATCGATCAGAGTGGAGATAACAGTACCATTGATATAACACAAACTGGTGCTGGTAACGTAATTAGAGGCATACAAGGAGTTGGTACAGGCAATACAACACCAGCTAAAATGTATGGTAATAATAGCACTGTTGATGTTCAACAAATAGGTTCAACAAATACATTGAATCTTGGCTTCAATGCAAGTACTGCTCAAGGTCGTGCTTATGGTATTGACTTAACTTACTACGTGACAGGTAACAACGGTACTGCTACTATCAATAGTAATAACACTGGTACAGGAACTTCTGGTAGTAACTTTATTGACGTTCGTCAAACTGGTAACAGTGCTAGCATTAACTTAAACATGCTTGGTAGCAAAAATAACTTCACTGCTGTAACTTCAGGTGGTGCAAGCAATGCTATTACAGCAACTATTAATGCTGATGAAACAGTATCTAATATCAGTATGACAGGTGGCGGTGGTAATACATTAACACAAACATTATCCAGCAATAAAGGTCGTATTGATCTTACTACTGTTGGCGCAAGTAACACAATCAGCTTAACTCAATCTGGTGTTGCTGGAACTAATGGTCATGCTCTCACCTATAACCTAACTGGATCTAATAATAGCTTCACAGCTACTCAGTCAGGAACTATTGATACCACAATCAATGTACAAAGTGCAGGTAGTGGTAATACATGGAACATCACTACAGGAAACTAATACTACTAATACTTCTATGGCCGCATCTTCTATTTGCGGCTGTAGGTAGTATTACTGAGCTTCAAAACACTCCAGCTAGTATTCAAAGAAAAGGTGCTGCCTTAACTGGTAACAAAGGCACTGGCGTTGAAATGGCTGATGTTGTTAAGACTGGTCAAGGTAAAACAGGTATTACGTTTGCCGACGATACTAGAGTCCAGGTCAATGAAAACAGTAAGTTAGTTATAGATGATTTTGTCTATGATCCCAATAGTAAAAAAGGTGGCAAGTTAGCTATGAATGTAGCTCTTGGAACCGTTCGATATGCTTCAGGCGCTGTCGCCAAAAACAATCCCGATAATGTAAAAATTAATACACCAAGCGCTACGATTGCTGTTCGAGGAACAGACTTTACAGCAACGGTAGATGAATTAGGTCGTAGTACTATTATTTTATTACCATCCTGTCCTCTTAATTACAAAGATGTAGCAGTAGATTGTAAGACAGGTAAAATTGAAGTTATTACTGATGAAGGTAAAGTAATTCTTGATCAACCATTTCAAGCTACTCGTGTAGATAATCGTGACTCTAAACCTTTTAAGCCTGTTATACTTAACTTAGATGAAAGTCAGATTAGTAACATATTAATATTAAGTCCTCCTAAAGAATTACGTGAATCTGAAGATGACAAATCAAAACGACGATCAGATGCTAAGGGAGCACTAGATGTAGACTTTTTAGCTGAGAATAAATTAATCAATGTATTAGAAAAGCAAAGTGCTGAAACCTATAAGAATAAACTAGATCGTAACTTCTTAGATTCAGATCTACTAGCCAACATCTTAGATATTATTAATGCACAACTTGCAGCTCAGTTAGATCTTTTAGGTAAAACTAAATCAGGACTCTTACCTGATTATGTTCCAACTTCTGGAGTTATAGTTGAAGTTGACGATTTACAGGTAACACTTTGTCGTGAAGGTAATGGAGATACTCAGTGTATCACAACACCTAAGAATCAAAATACTACTGTGACACAGATACAAGGACCAATCGAAGTCAAGAATCGTATTAATTCAGGCGGGAGTACCATAATAAATGCTACGCAGAATTAGTCTTATTTTCTTAATGTTGTTTAGTCTTACAGCTCAGGCAGCTTTAAATTATCAAAATTATGCCGCTGGTGGCGCCATGCCATCATATACACAAGACGCCAGCGGAAACATTACCAATCGCACACTACTATCCACTGGAACCGTGAATGTAGTAGGATTGACTACTAGCAGTGGAGCTGGTCTTCCTACCCGTAGTGATGGGTTTATTGTTCGCTTCTATGGTTTTATCAACATCACAACAGCCGGCACATACTACTTTGGCGGACAGGCCGACGACGGTATCCGCATTAAAGTTAATAATGTATTTGTGGTTAATAGTTGGATAGAAAGTGGTGGAGATTTTAGATCAGGCAGCATTAATTTGCCAGCAGGTGTTGTGCCTATAGAAGTAATGTATTATGAAAACGGTGGCGGACAAATGGTCAACTTGCAATGGTTCATAAACGGATCATGGCAGATTGTTCCATCTACTTCAACAGCCACAACTTCTACATACTTTGCTCCTCCAGCTCCAACCTATAGTTCCGGCATAACTGCTGCTCAAACTACACGTAAGAATTCTGAGACCACTCAAAGATTAAATCAAAACGGCAATGAAATAAACGTTGATCAGATAGGTGACAACAATAACATTACTATACGTCAGGGTGTAACTATTTCAGGTAAGAATCGTATTGAATTATATAGCAACGGTAATTACAACACTCTTAACATAAATCAGGGATACACTACTCAAGGATCTGTTGCTGGTGGCGATGCCAACAATCATTATCTCTATCTAAATGTAATTGGAAATAATAATAGCATAACCAAACAACAAACTGGTACTACTAATTTCAATGAAACAACGATTAGTGGCAATAGCAATAACTTAACAAACGTGCAGCAAGGCAATAGTCCTAAGATATTATTTCAAAACATTAATGGTAATAGCAATACTGTAACTACCAATCAAAAAGACACTGGCCAACATTATCTTGACATTAATCTTACTGGGAATGGTCATACGGTAAATGCTGTCCAAGAAGGAGCAGGAAATCATGCTGCCACCATACAATTTAATAATTCCGGTGGTGCAAGTTCCCTAAATATGACACAAGGTGGATCTACTAATCAAACTTATAGTATTAATCAATCTTGTACAAATGCTGCAGGATGCTCTACAACAATAACTCAACCATAGGTGATTTGATGAATAATAATAATTTTTGGGGATACCATTTAATACTTGACTGCAAGGACTGCCATAGACCAAGCATTCAAAGTAAAGAAAATGTTTACAATTGGATTACACATTTAGTGAAGGCAATAGACATGGAACCTATTGGCGAGCCTCGTATTGAATATACGGCAGCAGAGTTTCCAGATAAAGCAGGCTTTACAGCTATTCAAGTCATAGTAACATCAAGTATTGTTGCACACTTTATTGATAGTACTGGTGATGTTTACATAGATGTCTTTTCATGTAAACCTTTTGACAATGATATAGTGATCGGCACTATAAACAACGCATTCTTACCAAAAAGTATTCGGACTAATTTCTTAACAAGACAGGCATAATGGATCGTAGACCACTTAGATTTATTACAAGAGAAAGAGAGCTAGAATTAATTCAGCGTTTGGAAACAATCGTAGATTCATCTACTTTTGATCCTAAAGACACAGCTGTTATTATGGCGTCACCTGATTATTCTGCTACTGTAGCTATGCATTTAGCTCACGCTTGGTCTAAAGGTGGTGAGATCCTTACAGTTATTCCAGTCGATGTTGCATATCCCGATGAAAATGTTCTTCCCTATATCGATAAGTTTCATCATGATTTTCAGTGGCATAAAAATAAATATAAAAAGTTTGTATGTATTGAAGCTGGAATAATTAGAGGTGGCAATTGGGCTTGGCTCATTAATTCTCTCTACAGCTTTGATATAAATAGAGATGATATTACGCTCGTAGCTATGTTAGAGAATAGACATTCTACTTTAAAATCTGATTATGTCGCTGAATACTACGATGACGAGAAGGAAGAACTTATGTTCTATTTTGAAAAATTTAATAAACATTGGCCTATCAAATGAAAATCAAGCAATTAATTCGTAAGATGTATTTGGCTTGCGTCAAACATCAGCCTAAAAAAGAAAAGAAACTTTGGTTAAAGACTTTGAAGAAAAGTCTCCAACATAAAAAAACTCATATTATACAGTGAAGAAACTTTTATTAAGTCCTTGGTTAGCCTTAATTACCTTACTAATTTTGTTGGGTATTAGAGTTAGTGATCCATCTTTTATTGAATCAGTTAGACTTAGATACTTTGATACGCTTATATCTTCTAAACCTGTAACACAATCAAAACAAGTCCACGTCGTTAATATTGATGACGCATCTATAGAACGATTAGGACAGTTTCCATTTCCGAGGAGTCAATATGCAAATCTTATTGAAGATCTTTACAGTCGTGGTGCTGGTCTTGTCGTCTTTAATCTCTTTATGCCTGATGTTGATAGGTTTGGAAAAGATGCTGCGCTGGCTGATACCTTCCATAGACATCCTGTGGTACTACCACAGGTCGCAGTTCAGGAGAGACGAAAAGTATTAGCGTTTAGACCTGGAGTATCTGAGATTGGAACACCTGCTCATAACTTCACCGTAGATTATCCTGGTATCCAAACCAACACAAAATTATTTAACACCAGCGCTGCTGGAATAGGAGTTGTGAATGAATTTCCTGAAATTGATGGCGTTACTCGTCGTATCCCTATGGTCGTATCAAGTGGAGGCTTGCTCTACCCAAGTATTAGTCTCGAAACTTTGCGTGTTGCAGTCGGAGACCCAAGTTTCCAAGTTAAATCTACCGATGCAGGAATCGAAGCTGTTCGAATCCCCAAGTTTGCCAAAATCCAAACAGACTCAATCGGTCGTATCTGGGTTGACTGGTCAGCGAGTCCAATTGAGCACTCTCTTGTGGACCTCCCAAAATCATTTAATGGAGGTATCGTCATTGTTGGGCTCACGGCCCGTGGGCTCAATAACCCAGTTGCAACCCCTCGAGGTGGACTCTTTCCTCATTACCTTCAAGCAAACATTTTAGACACTCTCACATCAGGTACAAGTATATCACGTCCGGATTGGGCAGATGGTGCTGAAATCGTAGGTATAATTTTACTAGCAATCATTGCAATTTTCTTAACGAGGTGGACTTATGGCTTTATTCCTTTCATTGGTATTCTTGGCGGTATCTATTACTATTCTCATTATGTGTTTTCAAAAGAACTTTTTCTCATCGATATTAGCTTTCCTATTATTGGTCTTGCCATCGTATACATTCACAGTTATACAGTTAAATTTATTAGTGAGTTAAATCAGAAGTTACAAATCAAGAAACAATTTGGTACATACCTTTCACCTGCTATGGTAGAGAAGTTACAAAAAAATCCAGAGCTATTAAAGTTGGGAGGTGAAACAAGAACCCTTAGTATAATGTTCACAGATGTAAGAGGCTTTACTACTATATCAGAACATTATGGTAAAGATGTTCAAGGTCTAACAAAGATCATGAACCGTTACATGACAGCTATGACCGAGAAAATTATTCAAAATAATGGTACACTGGACAAATATATTGGTGATGCACAAATGGCGTTTTGGAATGCTCCATTGGATGATAAAGATCATGCATTGAATGCAGTCAAAACAGGTTTAGAAATGTTAGGAGATTTAAATGAGTTCAACGAAGAAATTGCTAAAGAAAATATACCGCCGTTTGGTATGGGGTTGGGTATTAACAGTGGTGACGTTGTTGTTGGGAATATGGGCTCTCGACAACGGTTCGACTATACTTGCCTCGGCGATAGTGTCAACCTGGCAAGCAGACTAGAAGGCCAATCAAAAAATTACGGTGTCCTTATGGTATTAGGTCATGGAACTGCGGAGTTAGTTAAAGATACTTACTCTGTTGTTGAAATGGACTGCATTGCAGTAAAAGGCAAGACAGAGGGTGTTAAGATTTATACTGTTGGAACAACCATAGCTCACAAACATTCTGAATTCTTAAAAGAGTACTATAGAGGTAATTGGAAGCGAGCTACAGAATGGGCTTTAGAATTAACAGAAGATAAAGAAGTTACTGTTAAAGATTATTATCACAAGATGATAGAAAGAATGGATGAAGGACTTCCAGCTCAGTGGGATGGTGTTTACAGAGCGACTAGTAAATAAACCACCTTACAATACCATAGAAATCAATTCCTAAGAAAACAAGGTTATGCCAAAACATAGCCTTGTCCTTTTTAAAGACATAAAGTCCCAGAACGTGACCTATTGCAAATGTTATAAATCCAAACCTGCTGTATTCAAAATTAGAACTTAGAAGTAAAGCACTAAAAAGAAAAATGGATCCCATGACCCATTTTAGAAGTTGATCGTTTTTAATCATTTATTTGGGTTCATTTTCTTTTACCCAATCTTCTTCACCAAAGAATGAATTAGTTTTACTAAGCTCTTTTTCAACAGCCCACTTAATTTTGTAAAGCTCTTTTTTAGAACCAAAACAAGAAAATCCATCTTGATGAGCATCTCTTGCTTGATGACCTAATTCTTCTATTCTATCAGTTATACTTTTTGTCATGATCTGATTTTAAACCGTAACTACCATTATACTTCTTTAATGCTTCAGCTGAGAAGTTAAGATATTGTCCAATTCTTGTTCCTTTTTTAATTTTAACATTGCCAACATTAACATGTAGGACTCCAGCCATAACACCATTGTACCCAGTATCATATAGACCAGAAGTTAAGAAACAACCATTACGATTTAAAGTAGAACGAGTAATGACCCATCCAGCCTCATCATCACCAACATCAATAATATTTTCCATAATAACTTCATAAGATCCTGGTTCTAACATATACCAACCATCAACATCAGGATTTACTTCAGAAGATCCTCTATGCTTTTTATCTTCATTGGATATTTCAAATAAGTTATTAAGAATTTTAAATACTTTACCAAGCCTTAGATCAACGGCATTAGGTTGAATGTCTCCATCCTGAACATCTGATAACTTAGATGTAGAATTAGGTCCCATTATATGTTTCATGCATATCTCCTTGTTACAAATAAAATACTATTTAATGTGTTGATTGTTGTGTCTGCATCTTTGTGTAGGATACCACATCCACCCTTATCAATAAAGGGGTTTATACATTCAAGGTGGTCATCAATTAATATACTGGATGCAAGAGCATAATTAGATTTTTCCATTTTGTTTGTTGTAAATGTTACTGGTAAGTATCCAAGGTCGTTATTTTCTAACCAAGTTCTTTTCTGACGACAAGCTTCATCCCTGGTTGGTCCCCAACCTGCTGATGATAGAATCTCAACATCAAGACCTGAATTCAAAACTGTATCAATAAGTTTTTCAGCACCAGGCATAAGCTCTAAGTTTTCAAAGATCTTATGTTTAAAAATAGATTCTGCCCACCAGTCACCTTTTGTATTAGCCACAACATGCTTCTCATACAATTCAAAGATCATCTTTTCATAGTTAGCTATAACGCCATCCATATCAAGATAGATAAGACTATAACTTTGTGAGAGGTATGGATTAAATGTACTTGTCGAACTCATTTTTAATCTGCAATCTCAATTCATCTTCTGTACCATTATTATTTAAAATAACATTACAAAATTTATCATTAATACCAGCTTCAGTGATATGATTATCTTGTGGAACGTCTCGTGATACTTTAATAATGAAAGCATTAATAGACATTAGATAATCTAATTCATTCTCAAATCTTAAGTCTGTTATAATCCAAACCTTATCTTTTTCAGATATAATTTTATCGTGAACATAAGTTACAAACTGACCTTCATCATAAGATCTCATAAGCATACCTATCTCACGAACAGCTCGTCTTGAATATATGGATTGGCTACCAGGATGACCAACATTAAATAACATAGTCGATCTCTTAAATGAATCGTATTGCTTATCTGAACCATTTAAGCTAAAGATGTGTTCGATCTGCTTTCTAATAGGATCAGCAAATGCAACAGTTTTGATCTGATGTGTTTCCTCATACAAATCAATAATATGGTTAGCAACAGTATTCTTACCACTACCCTTCAATCCTGTTACTGCTATAACTTTTGGAAAATACATTATGAATAACAAATCCTATTAATTAAGTCGATATTTAATTTGGCTAACTCAATGTTAGTTTTGTCATTATAGCTGAAATCAACTTCTTTTTCAAATTTTCCTGTCATTAGACCTGATGGTGACATATCAAAACTAATACCATTAAGACCTGCCCAAGGTGCTGCAGATGAGTCCCATGAATAGATAAATGGTGCATACCCTGAGTCAATAAGAAGCTCAATCTCATTAGGACCATCTGTCATTCCTAGACAGTGGAATCGTTTTACTGCATTCTCATGTAATAATCCATTGCTGTGTAAAAGGTTAAAGATTCTCCAACGACTTAAGAATCGTTGTAGTTTGTATGCATCACTTCTACTACCTTCACCTTCATGTTTAGATTCATTAACACCTAAACCAATAGGACAAGCTAAAATAGATACACCAATTAGATCGATGTCTTTATTATCGAGAGCAAATGCAAAAGAGTTTAAAAGACCTACTAAGTCATTTAATTCACTTTGTGGAACATAGAATGTTTGGAAGCCAGCATCCTTAAATTCTTTAGCTTGGATCTTAGCCATGTCTGCTGTCTTAGTCCAAACTTCTTTTGGATAGTCTGACATCACAATAACATCTGCATTGCAAGCCTTACCCATATCAATCAACTTAGATGATTCGTACATAGGACGACCTTGCTTAAACATTTCAAAGGCTGAGTTATCTAAGATCTTCAACTTACCATCTTCAAGATTAGCATAGTAGTCTCTATAAGCTGGATCTTCTTCAACCAAATGTGCTAAAAGTAAATGTGCACCATTTGTATCTGTTAATTCTTTTAGAAGAGGAGTTGGTGCTATGTGACAGAAGTTGATAGGGTTATTCATGTTACGTTCAATGATTTTCATAATTATTCCTTAACTCGTTGATAATTCATTCTACATCCATTTTCACCATCTTCTGAAACTTCAATAGTAACTTCACGGTCTGGATAGTTTGAATGAATAAATTGATAAAGATCGTTTGCAATCATCTCACAAGACTTATAGTCTACAGATAAGATGCCTTTGTTATATTCGTTTTCTAAGATACGTTTGAATTGAATGAATTCAATATCACGGTCTTCATGATAGACTTCAATCTCCACTTTGAAATGGAAGATGTGTCTATGAGGTGAAGCTAAAAAGCTAACATCAAGCCAATCTCCTGTAGCTAGGTTAGGATTAGTAGCTGCATCTGGATATCGATGGATGCCTTCTTTTTGAAATGTTACCCATATAAATGATCGTTGAATTTTCATAGTCTAAAAGTAAAATAGCCATTCTTTCTTATAAAGTTAGTCATATTATATTCACATTTTTTCTCATCAAAGGAAACATCACCAAGCCATTCATGGGGAACGTGGTTCTTTTTATTGACATAGAAACCATGCTCACCATAATCAAATTCAACTTTAGGATATATCTTACTACCTTCAATAAGATCCTTCACATTCCACATTCTAACTTTTCCAACTATGGCATTAAGTTGAGTGTGCCATCCTGGACTAATTGTAATGTAGTAATCAGCTTTACTAAGTAAAAGAGCTGATGGACTACCATCTTTGTAATGAGTCTCAAAGAAGTTACCAAATCTATTTTCTGTATTGTTGAATGATTTAGCTGAATACTTAATTTCAACAAGCCATTCACCCAAGATACCATCCCAGTCAGTATTCTTACCTTCAGATAGATCTACTTTGAATGTTGGGAAGAAGTGTGGATAGGTTTTAGATATAAGTTCTAGTGCACATCCTTCTGCCATCTTTGATAACTCAAATCCGTTATCGTTGATGTTGCCTAGTTTATGTGTAATGACAGAACTTGAAGTAAAGCTAAGTGATTTAGTTTCTTCACCCCAGTCTAACTCTGGAAGGGTATTCAAGCTGACTTCCTAGCTAGCTCTTTTGATATTTTAACTTTATCTTTTTTGCGAGATGTCTTATCTAACAAAGCTGTAAGTTGTGTAACATTGAGTGGTCTTAATCTTGGCTTACCGCTCTTATATACTAATGGATTGTTGTGACGCTTTGATGGATGAACTTTTGTTGTTGGACCTGCCATGATATACTCCTCAAAATTGTAATTATATAAGAATAGCTGTTATTCGTCAATCCTTTAATTCTTTAAGCAAGTCTCCGTGATCAGCTATGACTTCTTCGATGATTTTTTCCACATCTTCTTTCTTAGCTGGTTCTAGTTTGACACCCCAATCTATTTGATCAAAATTGTTATCAAATTCTGAAGATGAGGTTTTAGATTTAATTAAGTCGTTGGTGATTGGATTGCGGGCTGTTTTTGACATTAGAATAACTTTGGTGGTAATTTAGTTTTTGCGACTTCAGATTGCCAGCGCTTTTTAGCAGCACTCTTTGATCTCTTTCTCGAAGTCGTTGGCTTTTCGTAGAACTCTCTATCTCTCAATTCACGTAATAAGTTTGAATCTTCTACCTTCTTTTTAAACTTTCTAAATGCGACGTCAAATGGCATGTCGCCAACCTCAATGGTCGACCCTTTTATGGTGTTTCTAGATGGTTTAAATATACGTTTTTGCATAAGCCTATTGTACTATAATTATCCTTTAAAGACAATAGGTATATTTAGAAAATTTAAAGTTTAGACGGGGGCCTCTATTGTTTGTATCAAATCAATCCATTCATCAAGTTGTCTTTTGTCAAAGACATCTGCTCGTGTATAGCACTTGTTATTCTCTGAAAATAAACTTGTTTGAGGATAACATACTGGTTGGAAAACTACATCGTTTGAATCAGAATCTAATACAACAAAAGGTATATTAGAATTATTAAATATATCGATTATTATTTGACAGGCACCACAATCTGAATGCGATACTATAACAGCTCTTTGTTTATTTTGATTAGTTCTAACAAACTCTACTGATTCTGCGTAATTTACCATAATTTTTTCCTATGTAATAATCTTTACCACGAAACAATGACAGAACCGTTTGTACCATCTGTACCATAATTACCAGCAAATCCGGCTCCTAGACCAGCACCCCCTGCAATACCAGTGGCACCTAGATTACCAGTGTTAGCATTACCTCCACTACCGCCAGCGCCACCCGATCCTGCATAATGGAAACCGCCATTACCGCCTCCACCTCCACCAGCTATGACTGTACCGCCTGAATAAACGTATGCGCTGGATCCACCGCCACCACCAGACCAACCACCAGTAGAGTTGAACGAGTTAGGACAGCCAGCACCACTACCATTTCCCCCACTAGTAAATCCAGCTCGACCTCTTCCTCTTCTTTGATTTAAATCACCATCAACGGCAAACCATGTAGCAGCATTACTACCACAATTTGTTATACCGGATCTACCACCTTCGCCACCTAGACCAACAGTAATGTTTACAACTTCACCACTATTAACAGGAACAGTACGAGTATCTCTAAACGAAGTTCCACCATTTTGGGCAGCACCAGTAGCACCACCACCGCCACCACCAGATCCTCCAGTCATGTTAATAGTTAGCTGACTTACACCTACAGGGACCGTAAATGTTCCATTTGCTGTAAAAATTTGAGTACCTGTTTCTGGATATATTCTAACCCAAGTATTGCCACGCTTTATGTAAAGATTGGGAATACGTTGCCATATACCTCCTCTTTTAACATACACATTTCTAGGAACAACCCACCTTCCTCTATTTTTTACATAAAGTTGAGGCATTTATTATAACTGATACCAAATATCGCCATCAGCACCTTGAGTGTTTACTGGAGCATTTGCTGAAATAGTACGAATACCAAACCCATTTGAATTTGAGCCAACTACTAATTCCACACCTCCAGGAAGTGTGACCAAAGAAATATCTGATCTTGTAGTTGGTGCTACTGCCGTCAACGGATTTAATTCTATGACAGGCCTAGATGAATTACCCATATAAACTCCTAAAAGAATTTATTATTATTTATCAGCAATAGCAATCTGAGTTGGTGGAACAATCAATCCAGAACCAAATGCTTTGTTGTATTCATTCTTTAAGTCATCAGCAGGATCTGTTAAAACAACAACCCACTTCTCATCTACTTTAATTTCTTTAGATTCTGCGTATGGGATCCAACGAGTTAGACCGATCGTAGCATTGTTATTTGATCCAGGTCTAATGTAAACTACACAAGGATTTTTGAGAACGAAGTTAAAAGGTTCTTCTTTAACTTCTGCAATGATATCTTCACCAGTTTGTAATCTTAATAATTTAATATTCATAATAACTCCAAAAAATGGCCGGCGTTACCACCGGCCTTATTAATATTTTATACTGCTTCTTTCTCAGTTAAAAGCTCTTTTTTAGAAGCTTTAATTGTTGGAATTCCTCCAATAGCAATTTTTTTAGGTTTCTTATGCTCTGGAACAATCCTTTCTAATTCAATTGTTAATAAACCATTACGTAACTCTGCATTCTTTACTTCCACTTCATCGTTCAAAGCAAAGGTGCGAGTAAAGTCTCGGTTAGCAATGCCGCGATGTACAAATTCTATATTATCGGCTGGAGCAATACTACCCTTAACTGTTAATTTATTTTCCGCATATTCAATGTCAATATCTTTTTCGTCAAATCCTGCAACTGCTAATTCAATAGCATAGTTTAGATCGCCGGTTTTTGTGATGTTGTATGGAGGATATCCAGTAGAATTGCGTGTTACTGCATTGGCTAATTCATTTAAATGTTCAATGTGATCATCAAAACCAACAAAGAATTTTTCAAAGTCCTTGAAACCTGGACCAAAGGTTAAGTGTGACAAAGCTGTCATATTTCTCTCCTTATATTAAGCGAGTAATTAAATTGGCTACCCCGAAGGCGTAACCAGGCAATTTAAAGTCTTGCCCAGGACTTATTTATTTATATTATTCTGGTGTAAGTGTTTCAGCTTCACCTACAGCTTTTAGTAAATCACCTTTTAATTTATCACGACTTTCATTTCTTTGATCTTCTGGAACTTGAGGAAGACTTTGTTCTCTCACTTTTTCAATCAAAGGAGCTACGGTTTCGTAAGGTAACTTAGCCAAAGCTAACAAAATTGCATTCACTTCATTGATAGATAAATCTAATTTAATCATCTTGTTGATCCTTATAAGAACGTTTTTTGCCAATATTATACTTAGTTTGAAGAATCCAGTCATTCTTTTCTTCAAAATTTAAAATCTTGATCTGGCTTAGTGGAGCCTGATCTTCGTATTTAGTTGGATTTATAATCGCTAATAAACCCCAATCTGCTAATAATTTAGCTATTGAATTCCGTCTTTGAATATCATTACGACTCAAGTCTGTATTCTTACCATCTAGTGCAAATAATTCTTTGAAATGCACAATAAAATAGTGCCCTTGCTTGTGCAAGATATGGCAACTTTGATAGAGAGTATTATCTCGACGTGATGCTACACCAATTCGTGTTAGCGTTTCGCGTACTTTTAGGAAGTCGTCAGGCTGTGCTAACTTCACTTCTAATGGGTAATACTCGAATGGTAAGTCCAGATTAAAAAAATCTGTGCTCATGTTGTTGTTCCACCTTTGTTCAATTTACTTTTTATAATTTCTATTTGCGAAGATGAGAGTAGAGGTAATACCTGGCGGGCTTTATCATTACTATAACCATAGTATTCTTTAATTAACTCTAACAATTCAATCTTTTCAGCTTTTAACCACTTGTTATATCTTTTTCGTGGCCTAATAGTATTTATAAAAAAGTGAAATTGGAGCAAAGGTGGAACGTGCGGTCTACTATTCATTTCATTTGCAAAAATGATAGTGTCGGCACCATAGCTTAGACCCTTATTTACAAGATAAGGGACATAATCCTTCTCATTTTCTTCTGTAATTAGAGAAGGATTGTGTTCGTTGATAGCGTTTAGAATGTCAAATGGACTTAGTTTTTGCCTCTTATAAGGTTCTACGACTACGTCATTCTTAGGTGGCATTCCAAGAAGCGGACCTAACATTAGTTAAACTCCGCTGTCGCCATGATTTCTGTTAGACAGGCTACCAAGTTTATTTCTTGATCCGCAACAAATGCGGCTTTGTATTGGTAATCTGCAATAAGTAAGATGAGTTGTGGTACTGTTTTTACTTCTTTTGATAGCTGGTCATAAAGGGTTCTAAAGATAGTCTTAGGATCGTTATCTATGTTATTAACAACCCACTGCCTCATCTTTTTAAAGTCTTTTTCTTTTAGAGCTATTGTTAGTTCTTTGATATTAACATCGTCTAAATGGATCAGGATACCTTCGTCAATGACGCCTGATACAGAATATCTTTGTAGCTCATTAATAATTCTTCTATAGTCTGGGAAGTGTCTTGATATTAACTTTGCTAAAGCCTTCTCATCAAACTTAATACCTTCAGATTCTAAGATCCTTTTAGTTTGAGAAAGAAACTCTGAAGCCACCTTAGGTTTATATGTAGAAGGAATTTTAAACTCAATCACGGTTGTTCGTGAGTGAAGTGGTGGAATGATTCTATTCTTATAGTTACATGTAAAAATGAATCTACAATTCTTTGCAAACTCTTCTATAAAGCCACGCAAGGCTGGTTGTGTAGAATTAGGATTAAGGTAATCAGCTTCGTCTAAGATAACAACTTTTGCTTTTCCATTAAAGCTGATAGTCGATGCAAAGCTCTTAATCTTAGTTCTTAAAACATCAATGCCAGATTCTTCTGATCCGTTGATAACAATATAATCGCAACCTAACTCTTCACAAAGCGCTCTTGCAACAGTCGTCTTACCTTGACCAGCACCACCTGCAAGAAGCATGTTAGGTATTTCACCTTTTGATAAAAGCTGCTTAAATGTTTGCTTTTGGTCTTCAGGTAAAATACATGCATCGATTGTTCTAGGTCTATATTTCTCAACCCATAAAAATTGATCGTTCATTAGACAATACTTTCTGGATCCAACGCTATAAAGTATTCTGGGATGCCTTCTTGTTGTGGATTAAAGTGTAGGAACTTTCTCTTACTTAATGTGACATTATATGTCTCAGGTAAGATTCTAAAAAGCTCTACATTAAGTTTAGCAACGAAGTTAAGGTTAGTAACACCAATCTTAATCTTTTGAGTCATATTCTTGTGTTCATCTGAGATAACAATTGACGCTTCATTGTCTTTAGCTTGGATCTCAATGAAAGGAGCTGCCGTAATGCCTACAGCTTTATTAATCATATGAATGTCTGCTGCTGATAGTGTGAATTGAAAGTGCGTATCTAATTCAATCGTCTTACCTTTCTCAGGTGCAAAAATTGTATCTCTTGCTGAGTAACGATATTCGAATGTTGATGATGCACCTAAGATCTTAAGACTTTGCTCACCAAACTCAATCTCATCATTTTCCATATAGGTTAAAATACCTAAGAGATTATTGAGATTGTGGATATTAACTTCTACAGGGAATGTTTCTTTAACTTTTACTTTAGCAAAGATATTTTGTCCAGATGTGATCGTAATAAGTTCGTCACCAGGATAAATCCGTAAGCTATCTGATATCTGAGCAAAGTTTTTTAATAGGGTTAGTGTTTCTTTACTTATTTTCATTCTTTTCTCCAATCGTTACTGACCAATATATCAGTCTATTATACACGGGATAAAGAAAATTAAATATCGGAAATCTAAACATTAATCGACTTAGGAAGTCACCCAATTCAAAACAGATCCATGATATAATTTTTTTCATTATTTTACCCACCTCCAACCTTGTTTAAGTTCTTTTTTTGTCCAGCCATCTTCTATCAGTCGTTTATCCCAATCCTTATACCAATCGATATTGTATACAAATTGACTAGGAAACTCTGGCTTCAATTCTTTGTAGCGCTTTCGCTTGAATATAGGTCTTAATTTAGTAAATGGATAGAACGGTGGAGTAATGTAAACTGTCTTCTTAAATTTCTTTAAAAATTGCGCTATCAATTTAAACATTCAAATCTCCACATATTTAAGGTTAAAAGAATCGTGCTGATACTCCCTTGGATATCCACGTGGGTTACATACAACTTGTGTTGTTCCAATCACATAATGAAACGATTCATGTGTATGGCCATGGACCCATAGTTTAAGATTGTCAGCCATTTCCATCATATAATCCAGAGAATTATGAAAAGCTCCATTTATAATGGTTTCGTGAAGAAACCTAGGATGGATACTTTGATGTGAAGGACTATGGTGTGTCACTACTATGACATCTTTATCCTTTGAATTACTAAGAACATTCTTAATGTAATCTCTACTCTTTGTATGTTCTCTAACTGATTGCTTTGTTGTAAATTTCATGTAATTGACACCATCAAAAAACTTAATAACTTTAAAGTCATTCATAAAAAACTCTGTAGCACTCAAAGTCTTATCGCACTCATTATTCATATCGGTCCAAAGTGTTCCACCAACAAAAACTTTGCCATCTATCTCTTTTGCTTCATTATCTAAGAGATAGACATTGTCTGGAAGTTCATTTTTGATAACTTTGGTCGTGTCGTTATAAAGATGATTGTAGTGTTCGTGATTACCAACTACATAGATGATATCTTTAAACTTTTCTGAAACATCCTTGAAAAAGGTTTCATACTTCTTAATGTGCTTAGCTAGACATATGTCGCCAGCTAGAATTAGAACATCAGCCTTTTCACTATTTTCTAAAGTCAAATCCTTAAACTCTAAATGTAGATCGGATGCAATAGCTATTTTCATTTTCTTTCCAAATAAAAAAAGCCCAGATCAATAAAGACCTGGGCTACCGTTTAATACTTCAGGAATGTCAAAGAACAAAGGCTGAACTTGACAAAAACATTATATATTAAATTCATAAATTAGTCAACTACTTTTGCCACCATTCTTCCCATGGAAATACTATCCAATCATTACATTGATCATCCATTAGGATTTCACCATAAAAGTCACAATCGAACTTACTTGTGCACTTTTCTAGTAGCGCAGCATAGATAAAACCTTTTGGTGCAAATAGCTCTTCATCAATAAAATTCCAAATAGCTTTAAATGTGTCACCTGAGTCATTAATGTCATCTATAACAAGAACATGTCCATCTTGACCAATAGTGCCATGTGCATTTGTAATTGTCTCTACTGCGTGATAATTAAATGTCTGAGCGTTATTACGATCTCTTAAGCTATAATCAATAACATAAAGAGGGACACCAAAGTAGTGACTTAACATTGTTGCGGGAGGCAATCCACCTCTTACAATTCCAATCACAGCTGTGATTCGAGTGTTATTCTTTTGAATGTGTCTTGCTATGTTACCAACAAGACCTTTCGCTTCATTAAAATCAATATAACGCTTCTTTGAATTCATAATTAACTCTCAATAATTTTTTGTAATACTGTCTCGAATTGTTCAATCTTTGATGTTCTGTTTGGCCAATAGATGTAACCCTTTTCTGGGTTCTTCTTAAGATTGGTCAACAGCGGTATGATTGCATTATATAACTTATCAATCTTTTCTTCAAGCTGATTAACTGTCTTAGATGACGCTTCCGCTTTTTGAGTTACAGCTTGTACTGCTTCAAGTTCGTCTTCATCTACTGCCGTGAATCCAAAATCAAAATCTTCATTCATACTACCCCCTTGCAATTCTGCTAAAGTTTTGATGTTTCTCAAACTTAATGACAGATCTAAACTTATCGAATAGAATGTCACCTTTGTGTGAGATAACAAATACGTTTGTTTCTGTTCCTAATGTATTAAGTAAGTCCATTAGATAATCTGTACCATTATGATCAAGGCTGCTATCGAATACCTCGTCCATAATAACAAGGTTAGTGTTACAAGTATTCTTCATTTTAGCTACTGATCTAAATGTTAGCATCAAAGCTAAATCGATCCTTTGTTTCTCACCTTCCGAGAATGAATCGTAAGTAAATTCATCTCTGTGTCTTGATTTAATGGTTTCATTGAAGGACTCATCCAATTCAAACTTAACAAAAAAGTCCATTGCAGCCAAATATTTATTAACTAACTTGTTAATAACAGGTAGATACTGCTTGATTATTTTAGTCTTGATACCAGTGTCTTTTAGAAGGTTAGATACAATTTCTTGATAGTATCTATCTTCACTTCTCTTTGCTTTCTCTTCTGCAAGAGCAATACCATCCTTAGATATTTCTTTTAGCTTAGCCTTTTCTTCTTCAATACTAGCTACATTCTGATTCTTCTCTAAGTCTTTTTCTAGTCGTTGAATGTATTGTTGTGCTGCTGATATCGTATTGTTATATTTGTATAGAGTCATATTCTCGTCTGTAATTTGACTCTGGATATCTTCCATACGATCGATCTCTCTATTGAGTTCGTCTAGCTTTTTCTTCATTTCATTATAAGATTGATCTATTGCTTCCATCTTAATTTTATGATTCTTTATTGTATCTTCTTTAAGATCGTGAGGTAGACCTTGCTTACATGTAGGACAGCTATCGTTATTGTGGTAGAAGTCAATATCTTGTTCTAACTTTGACATTCTCTCGACAAACTTGGTTATAAGATCTGAAAGACCTTTTCTTTCTTTGACATATTCATCCTTAGGACCAATCATAGATGATAGCTCTTGAACCTTAGCCTGGCTTTCTTTTATCTTAATGTTTATATCTTCTATTTCTTTTTGCTGACCCTTAATGATATCATTAGTTTCATCACTTCTTGACTTCTGATCATTAGTTAGAGTTTTAATGTAGTCAGTTTGAATTCTAGCTTTCTCTCTTAGAATGTTTAGATCGCCATCAAGAGTTTTAATAAGATCATTGAGCTGTCTTGCTTTATCTTTTAGAAGTGAATTCATAGTACTGAAGACTCTTATATCTAATAGGTCTTCAATAATCTCACGTCTGTGACCTTGAGATAGCTGCATGAATGGAGTGAATGATGCTGAACCTAAGATTACAATCTGAGTAAAACTTTTATAGTTTAGTTTTAATACTTGATCTTCTAAGTACTTTTGAAAGTCTCTACTATCGGCATCCTGGTTAGCTTGTTCACCATCAATATAGATTTCAAACTTATTAGGTTTAACTCCTCTAATAACTTTGTAGTTTCTTGAACCAATAACAAACTCTAATGTAACTTCAAGTTGTTTTTGATTGATAGAATTGAGAAGTTGAGATTTAGAAACATTTCTAAACCCTTTATTGAATAGAGCAAAACAAATAGCATCGATGATGGTAGACTTACCAGCACCATTTTCACCAACAATAAGAGTAGTGGGTGAACGATTTAGAGTAACAGTAATAGGACTGTTACCTGTCGAAAGCATATTTCGCCAAGTAACTTCTTTAAATAATATCATATAGATTCAGTCGTTTGAGCTTCTAAGTAAAGATCTTTTAAGTAAGACTTGATTCTAGGTTTGTCAGCATCAGTCTCAATTCCATCTACAAATTGATTTAAAAGAGTAATTGTATCTTCTAAATTAAGATTATCATCGTCTAAGGCGTCAGCCTCAAACTCAGAAAAATCTTCTATGATCTTTAATTCTATTGGGTTTTGTTTGTTTAGTCTATCGATGAATAGGTCATACTTAAAGAAGTTTGTCTTGTTAATAATAACCAACTTAACTAACTTATTAGCAAACTGCTTCATGTCTGTCTTTTCTTCATCGTTACTAATATCATCATACTTGTATTTAATAAAGATGTCGTGTGGGTTTCTCACTACTTCCATCTCTAAAGTATCAGTATCCATCACGGTGAAGCCTCTTACATCCTCATAATCATTCCAGGTCATAGGATATGGATTACCAATGTATGTAATGTTACCTTTCGATGACCTTGTATGGAAGTGACCTGAACAGACTAGATCAAACTTATTAAAGATAGAAGGATCCATACCGTGTTCATTCATAACACCTCTATACATACAGAAGCCTGCTAGTTCTAAGTGACTGAATACAACTGGAGCAAGAGTTGATTTAATAACTTCCATCACTTCTTCATAATTACCAGAACATATCCAAGGCAACATAAGAACAGAGAAGTTATCTATTGTCACTACTTCAGGGGTACTAAAGACTTTAACATTAGGTTGGTATTCTTTTGATATGAGTAGCTCAGGACTATTCACTTCATTAGTATTCTTGAAATAGGTATCGTGATTACCAGCTAACATGTAGCAAGTAAGATTTCGTTTCTTTAGTTCGTCAAAGAAGTATTGCTTACAAGAATTGAGAATATTAAAATTAATAAACTTACGACGGTCGAATACATCGCCAAGATGAAATACAGTAGTGATGTTTCTTTTCTCTAACTCAGGAAAGAATACTTCGCTATAAAACTTCTTAAAGTATTCGTCAAACGGAATACTATCACCTCTTGCACCAAAGTGAGTATCCGTGATTAAGGCTATCTTCATTATCGTTCGTATACAGCTGAGTTAGCGCCATGTTCAAATACTTCTACAGAACGTAACTTAACTCCTTGACCTACAGGGTATCGATTAGTGAACGACTTTAATACTTCACCACTTTGTGAGGTTAAATTATAAGCTTCACCTCGTTGGTATGTCTTAATGATAGTATCTAATTCTTTGAAGGCTGCTTCTGAAAACTTCTCACACCCAACTGCCTCAACTATTCTAAGATCACAAATACCACCTTTATCTTGAAGGCCATATTCAGCTAATTTTTTAAATATATCTAAGAAAGGATCATCGTGAGCAATAATAAGAGTGTGGTCAAACATATAGTCCAACCAAGACTTGAAAGCTTTGAGACCACCGAAATCCATAACCCAATTACGATCGTCAAGAGTTTCACTTTCAAATACTACTTTAACACCTATTGAGTAACCGTGTAGTAATGAACAATGACTATGAGTACTGCGCCATTGTCTAAAACAACAACTAAGTCCTAAATCATTACCATAGTTTTTTGTTGATACATAGTTTGCCATTATTCTTTTACCTTTTCTGCTGTGAATACTCGCTTACGTAATTCAGAACTACTGAAACTATGCCTACGAGTGTTGTAATGAATTTCAATACCTAAGTCCTTACCAGTGAAATCTATCTCACGATATTCTTCACCTACAAATCTGACGTCTATTTTATATGATAAAAGGATATCGAGCAATTCTTTTTCTGTAGCATATGGAATAATTTCATCCACATACTTACAGGCTTTCAACTGTTCGTATCTTTCAAACACAGACTGGATAGGTTTATTTTTAGATGGTCGATCAATAGTAGGATCAGTCTGCACCCCAATAATTAAATGATCGCAATGTCGCTTTGCTTCTTTAAGCATCACAACATGACCTGCATGAAGTAAATCAAATGTCGAACAAGTAAATCCTATTTTCATATTAATCCCATAATGTTCTATAGTATTTTCCAAATAAACGAAGACCATTATCAATACGTGCGTGATGTTTTTTTAACCCAACACGATCGACTTTGATATTGCGTATTGATTTATTAATATCTTTATCCCAATCAATAGTTTTTGTCATATGAGTATAAAACTTAGCTTCATTATCCCAAATAGATAGTTGTTCAAAAGTCCAGATCATCTCATCAAGGATATAGTCAAACCGCTTGAAGAACTTCTTATCAACTTCATCGTTAATTTTATGTAGGTCTGGATCTACAGTACTCTTATATCTGGTATCACGGTTAGCTCTTAGTTTTGCTGGTACATCCTCGTCATCTATATAAGGAGCTCCATGTTTAGTAGCTTTTAGCTGTTTAAGCATAGGTAGGATGATGGGTGATAATGTAGAATCCATAGACCATGTATCCCACTTATCAATCTTAATATAGCGTATATCTCTTTCAACTATCTTTCTAAGAGTGAAGAGGTTATCACAGAACCAACCAAGCTTTGTGTACTTAATTATGTTTTCAACTAGTGGTTCGTCGTAGTCAATCTTACGCCAAAAGATTATCCTCTCAACAATCTCATATGGGGAGATCCAACTATCTTTGGGTTTATTAATGTAGACTTTCATGTTTATCCTCTTTCTATATCACTTTCTTCGCACTTGTCACCAAATTGGATTTCAATAATATGAAGTGGTTCATTTGAACCATTAATAAGTTGATGCCAATCACCCTGAGGTACAACAGTAAATGTTAGAGGTTCAAGATGTATTACATTATCTCCAACAATGGCTCTACCTTGACCCGAAGCTACAAACCAAAGCTCAGATCTATGATTGTGTTTTTGATAGCTTATGCAATGATTGGGATGAATTCTAATATCTTTGACTTTACAACCTGGATAGTTTTTAAGTACGTCATACCAGCCCCAAGGTCTTTCTTCTCTGTCATGTGACCACTTTTCTAAGATCCATCTTGAAGAATTAGCCTTTGTTGTTCCACCAATACCATAAGCAAATTTAAGATTTGGAATAACATTTTGTAATGATACTTCAGCAACATTGCCTTCGCCTCGATCACCACCATTAGCAAAAATAATTTCATCGTTGGGATAATTACGATAAACCATTTGAATGAGTTCTGTAGAATTATCACAGTCATCATTATAAGACATTACATGATCTACACCTTCTATCGCAGAAAGTATCGTGGCGCGTTCGCTATAATTCATAAACGCACGACCCTTTTTCCTTACCAACCATCTATCTGAATTAGGGCCAACAATAAGCATATCACCTAATTCACGAGCTTCTCGAATGTAATTAATATGGCCTGAATGAATAGGATCGAACCCACCTGTCACAATGACTATTTTCATATTTGTCTCATAATCTTAATTAAATG
>Ga0255078_1000012_pt1 | contig 49575 bp, 31 predicted proteins | sample Colum_Atlam_RepA_FD_188462 | JGI IMG/M metagenome (GOLD analysis project Ga0255078, IMG submission 188462) | Freshwater microbial communities from Columbia River, Oregon, United States - Colum_Atlam_RepA_8h | ecosystem: Environmental > Aquatic > Freshwater > River | place: USA: Oregon... | reverse complement strand
CTTAGTTGTCCAGAAGCCCTAGCACCAATCTCACCAGGAACTTTACTTGCTATCTTCTGACCTAAACGCTTCAACATACCAACAGGTGCTTCATCAACTTCAGATTCCGACATTATTTGATGTATTTTCATTTTGGTTATTCCTTTAAACGCATTTATATTATTTATGAAGAACTTTAAAGTCGAACTACGTTCAACTGTGTTATCGCTATCGCTCAACACATATTATCTTTATCTTAATGATTAAGCATGTGTGTAACACATGCAATTAATATTATGTAGATTAATCTGGTCAGACGGAACCTGTTAACAGGTTCCTCCTTCTCAAACATTATGTGAGTATCACCAGCCGAGACTTGGAAGTAGGTGTTTTCTGCTACACAATGGGCTCTGACCTTTCCCAACCTACGTCGACATCAAAATATAGTGCATACGCTATAAAAAAATTTTAATAAAATTCTTTTAGAGTGCATACACTACACTTTTATCCGTTGCTTCGTTCCTAGTGCAAACGGTTTTTATGTGTAATGTGCAGTTTTTTTTTGACAGCCAACAATCTATCTATACCGACGGGTACTCCAATGGTAATGGTTAACCTAGATGAGTCCATTAGTATGTTACGTGTCCTGTATCTCTACAGGTTTTTCCACAGCGGTATTATAAACTGGCCCGCCAACCTTTTGTGTTGGATTATTTGCCTATATCTTTATATCTACGTTGTAGCTCTTCGGCTGCCATTTGCCTATGTATCGATATTGTTTCAAAGTTATCAACAATCCAACCTAAATAGTTTAGTGGAAGATCGCTTAAAGGTTTTCCGTAATACTTGCCTTTAACTGCCCATATTTTATTTTTTCTTAGTGCAGCGTTGTCTGATGCACGATGGTCCCAGCCTTTTCTTTCTTGATCGTTTTCTTTATAAATTTTATGTCGCTTTTGTACAGTTTGCCAATCAATACTTCTTGCCATGCTCTAACAATGCTTCCCTAAGTTTATCGCTGCCGCCTACACGAACGTTGATGATACCGTTATAATACTCATCTGTTTCTAAAACTCTACGTTCGAACTGTTCTCTTGCCTCTATGTAGCTCATTTCTGCTCTGCTTTTGCAAAAGTAAAGTACTTCTCTTGTGAATTTATCAGTGCCTAGTGCTGCTACATCTTCGTTTAACCTGTCTGACGATCCCCAATAGTCTCGCCAATCGCTTTCTTTGTAGCCTCTACGTTTGTTCTTTTTGCCTTTAAGCGGTGGCTTAGTAGTTTTAAATCGTGCTAATTTCTTGCCTATGTACTTGCGATTATTTGTTAAATTGGTAATAAGATATACAAAGCCTTCGATGTCTTCTGGTATTTCTATGACTTCTTTACCTTTATATGTCCAATTCATACATTAATTATTTTTTGGATTTACTCTACGTGCCTCTTTTGGATTATTTCTTGCTCTGCCATCTTTTACATGCCTACGGTGTTCTTCCATTATTTCATCACGACGTATTGAACACAATAACTTTATCTCGTTTAGCTTTTTTCTTACTATGCGCCGCCTGGTTTCAGCAGGACGCTGCTGAAAATCTTCGTTTAATGCAAAATAATCTAGGTATGCCTTAACAAGTTTGTCGTGTGTGTCGTCTTCGATTGTCATTCTACTACATCAATGTCGTTTGCGTAACTGGTAAAGCCGTTTTCTTTAATAACTTTCAACACATTATTAACTCTACCAACCAGTTCGTCTTTGTGCGAGATAAGAAAAATGTTTTTGCTACGTTCTCTTCCCATCTTTTTTAGAACTCCTAAGCTATTTTCAACTCCTGCTGTATCCATTCCGCTGTCAATAAGCTCGTCGATAAACAACAAGTTAATGCTTTGGTACAAACTTTCCCAAACATCGCGGAAAGCAAAGCTCAGACCTAGTATTAAACGATTACGCTCACCTCTTGATAAGTTATCAAAGTCCAAGTCTTGACCTAGCTGTGTAATTTCAACACTCAGGTCATTTAAAAACGCAACTTGATGTGGTAACCCTAGTTTATCAAGGTAATATGTAAGTCTATTGTTTAGATACGCTAAGTTTTGATCAATAATCTTTTTTCTAATAAAGGAATCTTTATTAGTTAACAGTTTAAGCAAGAAATCCTGATGTTCTTTAAGTTCTGTTAACTTATTAACACCTGACCAGTCGATTACTTGCAATGCAGTGTTTTTTAAATCGTCTATCTGTGCTTGATACGGATCTTCTTCTTGTTCTTTACGCACGATCGCTGCTTGTAGGTTGTCTACGTTGTTTCTATGCTCGTAGGCTTCTTTTGCAGTTTCATAAAATGTGTTTGGCTTTGCATTAACATCGCCGATTTCAGTTAATTCGTTGTTGACTTTTTCAAATTTGTCTGCAACTTCGGACAGATATTTCATAGCGTCCGACAATTCTTTATCTTTTTTTGAAAGAATTTCCTGTTTTTTATTATCATGCAATGCTTGACCACATGCATAACACACAGCATCGTCTAGTTCTTTGATGTCTTTTTGTACTTTCTGAACACTAGTATCTGCTCTAGTAAGTGCAGTTTCAAGAGTTGCATGTTCTTTCTTTAATGCATTAACACGAGTATTACGATCGTTCCACTTTAACAGTTGATCATGCAAATCCAACTCGACTTCAATGTCAAGTTTTGCAAGTTCTTCTAATGCAGTCGATAGATTTTCAATATCCTGCTTTCTTTTTATTTCCCATGCACGTTGACGACTTATCAGAGTGTTAATACTTTGACCGATCTTTTCGTTGCTGGATTGTACAGCATTAATCTTTAATGTTTCTTCTGTTATAAGATCTTTTGTAAATTTAACTTGATCTTTTAACAAGTTTGCTTTTTCGGACAGGATAGTAATGCCAAGAAGCTGTTCAATGATTTCTCTTTGGTCATTTGTTCGCATACTAAGGAATGGTTCAGTGTATGTATTAAGTGCTACAACATGTTTAAACATATTGTGGCTCATTCCTAGCAAGTCATTGATAGTTTTTTGAGTTTCTCTGCTATCGCCTTGGCTTTCATCAGCAGATTCGTCAATTTGTTGAATGTCGTTTACATAAAACTTTAAGATGTTAGGCGATCTTCCACGTTCGATACGATATAGTATACTGTTTTTTTCAAAGTTAAGGGTAACCAACATACCCTTGTTATTGGTTTTATTGATTAGATTGTTCTTTTTAATACTAGTTAGTGCTTGTCCATACAATGCATATGATAGTGCGTTAACAATAGTAGTTTTTCCAGTACCGTTACGTGAACCAGTATCGTCTCCGCCTTGATCTAAGTTTTCACCAAGTACCAACGTAAGCTGTTCACGATTAAAGTCGACAGCTTGGGTAACATTACCCACACTCATAAAGTTCTTAACAGTCAAATCCTTGATGCGAATCATTGTAGTTCACCATATATGTTCAATAGTAGATTTTTATTATAGTTCTCGCTGTCAATAGACATGATCTCGTTGCTTACAATCTGATCTACACTTTCAAATTGTGCAATATCGAGTTCTGTAGTGATTTCTTCAAGTTGTTTTTGTGGAATAAGAGTTATCTCTCTGCATTTATACTGTTCCATGAATGTTTCTTTTACAAAACTTGCTTCTTCGTAGCTAATAGGCAGGTCGAGTGTAACACGCAGATACATGTTAGGCTTGATAAGCGTATCCTTCTCGTCGATTAGCTGTGATAGTTTAATTGTACGATACTTTGGACAATCTGGCCAATCAATGTACCGAGGTTCTGCATCGTTTTCACGATCCAGTATCATCATTCCACGTGCATCGTCCCATGCATCGGCATAGTTGTGAGGAAATGCATTACCAATGTAGTGTATCTTACCTTGTATTTGTCGTTTATGAAAGTGTCCACTAAACACATACTCTTGGTTCTTGAAGTGTTCTGCTTTGAGTTCGCCGTGGTCCGGCATCTGCACCATAGCATTCATATAAAACGAAGGAAGTTCGAAGTGTCCAAACACGTACTTTGCTTGCAACTTCTCTACTTGTTTCCATTCTTCATTAACCAACCATGGAACAAGTGCTACATCATCAAATACTGTAACGTCGTTAATTACTGTAATACCAGGAATATGTTTTGCAAACTCAGTTGACTTGATGTCTCTTGCATCTTTGTAATACAAGTCATGATTGCCAGCAAATATATAAAAGTTTTCAAATGCAGCCCCGAGTTTTTCCAACGCCCTAAGCCCGCTATCCATTGTTGTTAGGTTAAGACTGTTTCTATTGTGATTCCAGTCGCCACAAAACAATCCTGTGTCGCAGTTATTTTCTTTAGCGGTTTGAATAAACCAATCAACAAAGTCTTCACAGTCTTGATTGTGAATCTTAGAGTTACCTTTCATACCAAAATGTATGTCAGTGAACACTGCTGCCTTTTTAAACAATATAGATCTCCGTATTAAACTAAAGTATAGCGAGTATGTCTTTGATTGTCAACAATTATTCTTCTTGAGAATCTATATAACGTTTTGTAGCAGCTTCGAACTCGCCTTGGTACTGTCTAGTAAAGCTAGGATTTAAATTATTCATTTCTAAAATGTCATCACGAATATTTTGATTGCGTTTTTCTAAGTTTATAACACGAACAAAGCTGTTAGTTACGGCTGCGGTATAATATGCAAACGGGTTATTAGACTTTGATTCGTCAAACTGCAATCCTATCTGTGTTAGCTGTAGTACTGCTTGACCTTTCATTTCGTCATTGTATGTATAACCACGAACGTTTCCTCTTGTAGCATAACGCTCACACAGCTTCATCCACATAAGTGCAAGTTTTCGTGTTGCCACACCATGTTCTTTGGAAAAATAGCCATTCTCCATGCCACCGACCCAATGACTTTTACCCACGCACACTAGTTCGCCGTCTTCGTTAAACTTCCAATGTTGAAAAGGTGGGAAATTTAGTTTTATCTTACCATCGGCTACACTTTTTGGGTTTTTCTTTCTACCGGGTTCGTCGGGTATATGATCAAACGTCATGACTCTAAATACTAAATCAGTTTTTTTAATTGATTTAATATCTATTTCACAATCCGATAGTTTTATCTTGTTGTTTTCTATTTTTTTAACTTCGTAGTCTTTTGAAGACAACCGTTTTGCTCTATTTTGTTTTGCTTCTATAACAATTTTAGAAGTAATTTTAGAAACATCTGACACGATTATATCGTACTCTGAAAATTCTAGATCAGTAAAACTTGAAAATGTGTTTTTACTTTTATGTATTTCTGCTAGCATATCTTTGTTATTTAAATAATTGACTTTTTTCATCTTTTTCCTTATTGAGTTAATACTAATATAATATATGCACTTAATTTTGTCAACTAAATACATATGGAGAATAATATTATGAGTTTACTTTCATCCTTTGATAAGTTTGTAAAAACAGTTTCGTCTACAGCTACTACAGTTGGTAATTTTGTTAATCAAGTGTCTGGTACAATAAACGGAATAAAAAATGTAACACAGATTATATCTAATCCGGCAGCATTTATGTCGTCGCTGAGATTAGGAACCTTTCCATCAGGTGCTCAATACGTTGCGTCAAATACATCGTTTGCATCTTGGGGAGGCACTGCTCAATCTGCCGGATCGGACTGGAGAGTAAGAATTCATCTTCCAACTAGTATTCCTTCCTTTATTAATTCTGCTTATTTAGAGCCTTTACGTGCTTCAGATAACTGTATGGTATTTCCTACTACTCCGCAAGTTTTGGTAACTCATTCTGCAAGTTATAATAATTTACAACCCTTACATACTAATTATCCCTTTCCGATATATCAAAGTAGTTCAGTTGAAGATATTACAATTACTGGAGATTTTCCTGTAGAAAATGAAAAAGACGGACAGTATTGGGTAGCCTGCGTACAATTTTTAAGATCAATTACAAAAATGTCTTACGGTAGTTCTCCGAATAGAGGATCACCCCCGCCGCTGGTTCATTTAAGCGGATACGGCGACTTTATTTTTAACAAAACACCAGTTATTGTTAAGATGTTTAATCTTGATTTACCAAACGGTGTTGATTACATAAAAGTCCCAATTGCACAGTCTGTTGCAAACGAAATAGGTTCCGGTACATATACCTATGTTCCTACACTTTGCACATTTAGTATTACAGTACAGCCGGTGTTTAGCAGAGATAAACAAAGACAATTTAACTTGGATAGCTTTATACAAGGTGGATATGTTAAAGAGGAAGGATTTATTTAATGGAAGTTAGTTATGCAAAAACAAGTCCGTGGCAGTTAACACAATTAAATTCTACAAACTATCTTGATATAATGGTAAAAAGAGACATACCGGCACTGTCGGATGATTTGGTTTTTGAAATTACTCCTCAGTATACATACAGACCAGATTTGTTAGCTTACGACTTGTATGGTAGTTCAAAGCTGTGGTGGGTGTTTTCTATTAGAAACATGGATATAATTAAAGATCCTATTTTTGATTTTGTTGCAGGTACTAAGATTTATGTTCCAAAAAAGTCAACTCTTATTACAGTTATAGGAATCTAACATGGGAATACTTTTAAATCCACTAGGAAAGTTTGTATCTTACAACTATGTGTGGACGTTAAGTGCATTAAACGTTAACGAAGTAAACAGCACAGGATTACCTGGTGCTGGAAATATTCCTATAATACGTTCAAGTGGGTTACCTGATAAAACTATTACAACTGCGGCAGAAGATGCAGCAGGAATAAAAGTAGAATACTTTATCGACAACATTTCTATAGACAGTCTTATTTCCAACAACCCTGGAACAAGTACATCTGTTGCAACAAAAATTACATTTCAAGTTACAGAACCTTATAGCATAGGATTATTTTTACAAACACTACACCTTGCATCAAAATCTGCAGGTTTTGGAAATTATATCGAAGCACCTTTTTCCTTATCCTGTGAGTTTGTAGGCTACGACGACTCGGGCAAAGTAACCAGTCAAGTAGAGCGTAAGACTTTCGTAGTAAAACTTGTAAACTTGACTTTTAAAGTAGATGCCAGTGGATCTGTGTATGACATTGAATGTATTCCTTGGAATCACAGTGCGTTTACTGATGAAGTTCAAAATGTAAGAACAAGTGTAAAAATATCAGGAATTACTGTTGAAGAAATATTAAAAACCGGTGAAAAGAGTTTACTAAAAGCAATAAATTATCCCCAGGAAGAAGCAATGGGACGAAAGGTAATACTTCAAAACGATGTATACGACATTAATTTTGTAACAAACACCACAGGACCATCGTCTGGAAGTTTATATAACACCGGAACTGTAAACGGATCTTCGTTTGCCACAAGCAACATTAGTAAAGATTTTGATTCTTACGGAACATCTGGACTTGCTTCATTGAGTCAGGTATACAATCCGAGCACAGGGATTATAATGCCTACATCAATAAATGACATCACTAGAACATTTCAGTATTCTCAAAATACAAAAATTGAAAAAATTATAGAAGATGTATTGTTAACCAGTGAATGGGGACAAGGACTTATTAGTAGAAGTCCTAACAGTAAAGGAATGATCTCTTGGTTTAAAATATTTTCAAGAGTCAATATATTGTCTCCTGACAATGGTCAAGGCCGTCCTGCATTAAACTATATCTACGACATTTACGAGCAAGAAGTTCATGTCAGTCAAATTGCACCAAACACTTCAGAACAAAACTATGTAGAACTAGCGGGTGACTGTGTTAAAGCATATTTTTATTCCTATACAGGGTTAAACACAGACGTACTCGACTTAGAATTTACAATTGATAACAGTTTCTTTAAAACATTGGCTGACCCGTCTATGGCTGCTGTTTCATCTTTAGGCAGCGGACCTAGAACTATAACCAAAGAAATTGCCAGTATTGCTTCAAACGCACAAGTAAGTCGACTAATAGAAACAAATGGTGCAACGCCTGTAAACAAAGCAGTTTATACAACTGCTGATGCAACAGCACCGACTGGCGCAGCCATTGATGACGAAAAACGCCGTGTAGCAGAATTATTTAATAGAGCTATTTTAAACAGTGATGTTGACAACGTTGTTCTTGATTTAAAAATATGGGGAGACCCGTATTATCTACCAGATGCAGATGCAGGAAATTATCAGCCAGAGACACCTTACAGAAACATAACATCGAATAATTCTGTAAATTTTAGAACATCTGAAGTTGATATTTTATTAAACTTTTCTTCAGCACTTGACTACAAAGAAAACGGATTAATAATTGACAGTGCAAATGCATTTACTGGAATATATAAAGTTATTACATTAAACAGTAATTTCAGTAATGGACAATTTACAAATTCCTTGCATTTATTAAAAAGACCAAATCAAGATAATGCCACTAGATCTTACGTACAGTCTATAGTAGAACAATTGATCTCGGGCGGCGATTATACTGTTCCTGTACCGGCGGGCAGTGCAGCATCTACTGATTTATTGTTCTCGGAGGTTGAAAAACTAAGTCAAGTGGTATCAAAATTAGGATTCTTAAATATCATACCGACTAATTTACTAGGCGGTCTATCAAATATACCGGGACAACTAGGACAAATTTTTGGAGTTATTAATCAAGCAACACAGCTTATAAACAACGTTCAAAATTTAAGAACAAATCTATTACAAGTATTCCAGCCGTTAAATATAAAATCATTAATTGAAATTCCTGTAGGATCTGAAGGAATGCCAATAGCATTGGCTCAACTTGCTGGATTAAGTCAGTCACAAATTGCTCAACAACTTGCCAGTGGGGCAATTGATATAAGTCAACTAGAACAACAATTAGGAAGATCTCTAACTGGACAAAGCCCAACACAGGTTGCAGCACTGCTTTCGCAAAATACAGCTAAAGTGCCTACGACTGTGTTTCCAACTGGCGGACCTGGAACATTTAAGTTACCGACAATAAAACAATTTACAGATTCACGAAGATAAGGAATAATTTATGAGTACAAGACAGCCTATTAGGAATGTTACATCTCGAACTTCACACGCAGTACACCCTCCGTTAACACCTGGACCCTATCTTGCAAAGGTTGTAGGATTTTTAGACAAAAAGTATATGGGTGCATTAGAAGTACAACTTATCAAAACAACCTCAGCAGGTGATTACGAAAACATAGATGAATCGACTGTAATTGTAAACTATGCGTCTCCGTTTTATGGCGTAACTTCTTTGGCAAACATAACAGGCGACGACAATTACAGAAGTTCACAGCAGAGCTACGGGTTCTGGATGGTTCCTCCGGATGTCGATACTAAAGTTTTAGTAATGTTTCTAGAAGGAGACAGATCGCGGGGATATTGGTTTGCATGTGTGCCCGACGAACATATGAATTTCATGGTACCTGACGGTCGTGCATCAACAGAACTAACAACTTCAGGAACACCTAGCAATCTACAAGGAGCAAAATTACCAGTAGGCGAGTATAACAAAGGCATTACAACTGAGTTACCCGATGACACAACACTAACAAGAAAACCTTATAACCAAGATTTTACTCAAGTATTAGAAATACAAGGATTGTTATTTGACGAAGCTCGAGGATTAACAAGTTCTAGTGCTAGAAGAGAAATTCCTAGTGCAGTATTTGGATTTAACACTCCTGGACCTATTGATAAGAGACCCGGAGCACCTAGAGCAAAAATTGGTACAGCAGGAAACGAAGCAGAAATTCATGTAAGTCGTTTAGGTGGTAGTAGTTTGGTTATGGACGACGGCGATGACAAGTTAATTAGAGAATTTCATGCAAGTGACGGTCCTCCTGTTTATAAAAATAAATTAATCGAAGAAGCTGGTGGCGACGAAACAATTCCTCATAACGAATTAATACGACTTCGAACTAGAACTGGCCATCAAATATTATTGCATAATTCAGAAGATATAATCTACATTGCCAATTCTCGAGGAACAGCATGGATCGAGTTAACGTCTGATGGCAAAATAGATATACATGCAGACGATAGTATCAGTATCATGTCAGACAATGACTTGAATGTTACAGCAGAACGAGATATAAATTTTGAAGCTGGTAGAAACATCAACATGAAAGCATCTGCAAGATTCAGCGATGGAGCGCAGAGTTTTAACGGATTAGAATCAGGTCGTGTGCATATTGAAAGTGTGTACGACACTAGAATTGTTGCAGGAAGATCTTTCCAGTTTACTTCCAGCGAAAGTCTAGACTTTAATGTTGCTAGAGAAATTAAACTTACTACAAAGGGCGACATCAATATGCACGCCGAGGGCGGTAGCATATATCAAAAAGCAGACTTGAGTTTTCACCAAACAGCAGGACAAAGTTGGTATAGAAAAGCAGCAGGCGGTGATATAGTTGACATTGCAACAGGATCTATACATCAGCAACCCGGTGCAGATTTTCATATATATGCTCCTAACAACGTTTATATTTCTGCACTCGGCGGTCAGACCAGTATCAGTGCTTCTCAAAGCATATACCTGCAAGCAGACAGTAATCTTAATATCAAGGCCGCAGGTATCTTTGCAGCAGATGCAGGAGAAATACACTTAAACAGCGGATTAGCCGGTGATGCTACACCTGCAGTTCAAAAAATTGGCGGTAATTCACCAACTGCGCCTAACAATGCACTCTCGTTGAAGCCGTTATCAACACATGTATTGCCCTATGTTCCTCCTGGTGCTCAATTGCCAATTCCGTATGAAAGTATACTGTGTAGAGCGCCACAACGTGAACCGTGGACACAGCATGAAAACATGAATCCGCAGGCATTTAAACGAGAAGAAACAGACAGAGAATTTGGTGGAGAACTTCCGTCAAACGACAGAATAATAACACCAGATACATTCACAAGAGGTACGTCTAGTAGAAAAACATCAAGTTACGTAGAAGGATCCGGAGGATACGGATTAGGTAGAACTGGATCTGAAGAAGATTATGGATCATCACCCCGTGGCGGCATAGATACAGCTCCTGCAAATCAAGGACCTCTTGCAACTGTAACAAGTAAACGCGGTATAACTGCACAAGTTGCTCTAGTATTCAAGGATGCGTTCCAAGGGCTTATTGACGACCTTGAAGCTACAGGGTATGACATCAAAGTTATGTATGGATACGCAAATAGACCCGTTAAAGGTGAAAAAAGTATTAAAAGTTTTCATGCCAGCGGCGCTGCTCTAGACATAAATCCTGCTACCAACGGGTATTACAAACCTAAACGAGTACCTACACCGACTGACATGCCACCCAATACTGGAGCAATAGCAGCCAAGCACGGATTGGGATGGGGAGGCGAATGGAGAAAAATAAGTGACGCAATGCATTTTAGTGCATCAAAAGTCGAACGCGGCGCATGGGATGTTGAAAGAGGCGTTATTCCGTCACCTGTGACTCAAACTAAAACTGTAGCAGAAGATCCAGATAGTCCGCCGCCTGCAACATCAACCCCACAATAAGGAAAAAAATGGTTCAGATTACAACACAAGAAAAAGCATTACTAACGCTATGTGCAAAGGGCGAGTCCGAGGGTACCGGTGGAGATCCATATTGTGCAGTATATTCCGGCCAAAACTTTCCTGAGATAACAGAACGTACCATCAGTCAACTGTATGAATTTCAACAACGCCGAATGGCGTCGGGTTACGGGTCAGATGCATGTGGACGATATCAATTTAGAGAAACTTCGTTGCGCGAAGCTGTAAAGTTTGCTGGATTGGATCCTACTACTACTAAGTTTAGCAGAGATGTACAAGACATTTTAATTTTAGCGTATATTAAAAAATATAAAAGACTAGAAGACTGGAAATCGGGTGCAATCACTGATGCAGAATTTTGTATAAAACTGGCACAAGTATTTTCAAGTGTACCAGTTCCGTACGATATGACAGGACATAATGGAAAACCTCGAAAAAAAGGAGACTCATATTATGATAATGGAATAGACCAGGCCCATCACAACGCAGATGTTTTTCTAGCTAACTTAGCAGATATTAGAAATGGCGGCACTGGAACAGTTACTGAAGTTGACATTCAGCAAGGTAGCATTGCTAACCAGCCAACTGGAACTTCACAAAAAATGCAAACTGAAATTGCTGCCGGTGGCGGCCAGCGTATCTTTGGCGGAACAGCAGCCGACGTACCTTTAGGTAATGATAGACTTCCTACACCTAGTAATGTGTATGTGTACGAAAAAACAGATCCTTACGATAATAGATATGATTTCCGAACAGGCAGGAAAGTACGAGATATGTTGACAAACGGAATAAATCCTACATCAAATCAAGGACTAATACCCGGAAACGGACTACCGCCGCCAAATGACATTGGAGGTAGAGGATATTCTGATAGTGAAACTGATACCGCACTAAATGGAAGAAGTTCAACTGACGGTAAGACTGTAACAAAGGTTAATCAAGTTAGTACTCCTGCAGGCGTAAAAACTATCACAAGCAAATATCAAACGGTAATGACTCCCGGAGGTGCTAGAGAAGTACTAGTCAGTTCACAAACAACGACTAGAGCATCGACCGGCACAACAACTGGACCCAACGTAAAGTACAGATCACCAGTAACACCACAGTTTATTCCTCCAGATACGCGAAGATAAATACAGCATGAGCACTTTAGAAAAAAATCTTTATAAAAATTTAAAAGTACAACCGCAGCTTGTGGCTTCTAATCCTATTACTAATAAAAGTTACAAAGGAATTAGTACAGTAAATCCCAACAATAAAGATTTTAAGAGCAGTGACATTGCACTAATTAAACAAGATATTGTTAACCATTTTCATATAAGAATGGGAGAAAAATTAGAAAATCCAGAATTTGGTACTATAATTTGGGATGTACTGTTTGAACCTCTCACAAACGACTTAAAAGAGAGTGTTATAAAAAACGTTACCGATATTGTAAATTATGATCCTAGAGTAAAGGTTGATAATATAGTAGTCGATCAATATGAATACGGACTACAAATACAGTGTACTTTACTTTACTTGGATTACAGTATAAGTGAAGAATTAGTTTTTAGATTTGACAGAGAAAACGGTCTACTTTAAAACTGCGCACTTTTTAAATCTGATAAATATTTTAATAGTTAAGGAACGTGCCAATGTCTTCTACAGATAGACAAAACAGATTATTACTTGCTGAAGATTGGAAAAAAATCTATCAAAGTTTTAAGTATGCAGATTTTAAATCATATGATTTTGACAATTTACGTCGAACAATGATTGAATATCTACGAGTAAACTATCCTGAAGACTTCAATGATTATATTGAATCGTCGGAATATCTTGCGTTAATCGATTTAATTGCGTTTTTAGGACAAAACATTTCGTTTAGAGTTGACTTAAACGCAAGAGAAAACTTTATCGAATTAGCTGAACGCAGAGAAAGTGTTTTAAGACTTGCACGTTTGCTTTCATATAATCCTCAGCGTAATAAAGCCGGTAACGGTTTGCTTAAATTTCAAAGTGTTTCCACATCAGAAAACATTACAGACAGTGCTGGCAGAAATTTAAGTGGAAAAACTGTTATTTGGAATGACAGTGTAAACACCGATTGGTACGAACAATTTACTAAAGTTTTAAATGCTGCTATGCCAGTGCAAAACACTTTTGGCAGACCTATTCAATTGGATAGCGTAGGCGGCATTTCTACAGAACAATATAGATTCAATTCTGCATCTACTACTACTCCTGTATACTCTTTTTCCAAGTCAGTTAATAATACAAATTTAGACTTCGAAATTGTTAGTACAACAATTAGTAATGGCGACTTAGTAGAAGAAGCACCGCTACCCGGAAATTCTCTAGCGTTCATTTATAGAGATAACGGTCAAGGACCTGGAAGTAATTCAACAGGATTTTTTGCACACTTTAGACAAGGGTTACTAAACAGAGGAGATTTTACAATTGACTCTCCTGTTCCTAACCAAACAATAGACATTGATTCGTCTAACATAAATCACACAGACGTTTGGTTATACAAGTTAGATTCCGCAGGACAAGAAACTGAGCTGTGGACCAAAGTTGATGCAGTAGAAGGCAACAACATTGTTTATAACAATCTAAATAAAAAGATTAAAAACATCTACACAGTAACAACACGAACAGATGATAGAGTTAGCTTAATTTTCTCTGATGGTATTTTTGGAACACTTCCAAAAGGATCGTTTAGAATCTATTACAGAATCAGTGCAAACAAAGATTATACAATACTTCCAGCAAACATCACTAACGTAACAGTTAGAATACCGTACATTAGTAGAATAGGTAGAACAGAAACATTGACTATTGTATTGTCATTGAAAACAACTGTAACTAATGCAAGCAGCACTGAAACAATCGAGAGCATAAAAAATAATGCTCCTGCAACTTATTATACTCAAAACCGTTTAATAACTGCTGAAGATTATTCAATTGGTCCACTTGCAATAAGTCAAGAAATCGTTAAAGTAAAATCGATCAACAGAACTTCAATTGGCATAAGCAGATATTACGATTTAATAGATGCAACAGGAAAATATTCTACAACTAACTTGTTTGCAACCGATGGCGTTCTGTTTAAAGAAAAAGTAGATAAGAAAATTAATTTTAATTTCTTGACTAGAACAGATATCGAAGCAGTATTACAAAATCAAATAATACCTGTGTTCCAAGACAAAAATGTAAGAAACTTTTATCTAAGCGAATATCCTAACCAGGACTATGCAGAATACAATTTAACATGGAATCAAGTAACCAAAGATACCAATAGATCTACAGGATACATCAAAGATTCAAGCGACATAATTTATCAAGTTGCTACATTTACTGAGGGTCCGTTGAGATTTTTAGAACCTGAAGCAATGGTAAAATTTGTTGCACCAACCGGAAAGTATTTTGATGTTGACGGAAATCTAGTAACAGGCGCTGCTGATACAGAAAATGCAGTTACTTATAAATGGGTAAAGGTTGTAAGTGTTTCGGAATCAGGAACAACATTAACTTCTTCAGGTTTAGGACCTATTGTGTTTAACGATGTTATACCTACCGGTGCTATTTTAAATGCTGTAAAACCTAAATTTGTAAAAGATCTTGTAAATGATGTTTACACACAAATTATATCTGAAATATTTGCATATAGAACATTTGGATTAAGATACGACAGAGACAACAGACAGTGGGAAGTTATCAACGAAGACAACCTAAATGTTTATGATGACTTTAGCCTAGGACAAGCAGGAGACACTAGCAATCAACAACTAGACTCTAGCTGGTTATTATTATTTGAGACAAATGGATTTTCTTATACAGTAACATATAGATCACTGCGTTACATATTCGAAAGTGATGCACAAATTAGATTCTATTTTGACAATAATAAAAAGATTTATGATAGTCAGACCGGAGTTATTGTAAAAGATAAAATATCAGTGCTCAACATTAACAAACAGCCAGGACAGTTAATTCCGTTTACCGTTGACTTTGATTGGGAAATAGCAAGTGATTACCGAGACGAAAACGGTTATGTTGATACAAAAAAAGTAGAAGTTGTTTTCTATGATAGCGACGATGACGGCGTAATTGATAATCCTGACATATTCACTGATATTGTAAACGATGCTACATATGTGTTTACTAAAAAAACTATAATAAACAACAACGAGTTTACTGTTTATGTTAATCAGACAGCTGAAAATATAGTTGTAGCTCCTACACAAAGTTCTATTAATTTAACAGAGTATGCAACAGGTACAATTTTTTATATAGAGTCAACAGACACATTTAAACAGTACAACAGAACAGCAGGCACACTAACCCAAATATACGATTACAATGCATATACAGGAAGAGACAATATCAAGTTTCATTACATTCATGCTAGCGACGAAAACAATAGAATTGATCCAAGCAGTAGCAATATAATTGATGTGTATTTGTTAACTCGTTCATACGATACATTGTTTAGACAGTATCTAGATGGAACAATTGACAAACCGTTGCCTCCTAGCAGCGATCAATTGTTCATTAACTATGGAGCAGAATTAGCCAAAGTTAAAAGTATCAGCGATGATATAGTTTATCATCCTGTAAAGTATAAAATACTATTTGGTAGTAAAGCAGATTCAGACATGCAAGCAATCTTTAAAATTGTAAAAAATCCTAACAGAGTAGTCAATGACAACGAAATTAAATCTAGAGTAGTATCTAGTATTAATAAATTCTTTGCACTAGACAATTGGGATTTTGGAGAAACATTTTACTTCTCTGAACTGTCGTCTTACATAATGAAAGATTTAGCACCAGACGTTAGCAGCATAGTTATTGTTCCTAGATCTGCTACAAGTACATTTGGTAGCCTGTTTGAAATAACTCCTCAAACTGACGAAATTTTTATAAGCGGAGCAACAGTTAGCGACGTTGAAATAATAAGTTCTAATACTACAGACAGATTAAAAGCAGATGGGTCAATTGTTACATCTACTTCTACTTCAAACAGTGGAGTACAAAGTACAACACTTAATACAACAAGTAATACAACCGGAGGCTACATTTACTGATGGCAAACAACAATATACAAGATGACTTCCCACTTCCTATCGGAAATAGTAACACTTCATCTATTAATTTGTTACCTAAATACTTTAGAACAAACATTAACAAAAAGTTTTTAAGCAGCACACTTGATCAAATGACTACCCCCGGTGTAGTTGAAAAACTTAGTGCGTTTGCTGGTAGACGGTTTTCTAAAGCTACGACTGCATCAGATAGCTACTTGGCAGACTTCTCTGCGGACAGAGAAAATTATCAATTCGAACCAGTTGTGGTTGCTAAGGACGAACTTGATAATGTAACATTTCTAAAAGGATACAGAGATTATCTCGGACAATTAAAAAGTTTCAAATCAACTGTTTCTAACCATAGTATTTTAAATAGCCAGGAATTTTATTCTTGGAACCCTCACATAGACTGGGATAAATTTGTAAACTTTAGAGAGTATTATTGGTTGCCGATGGGTCCAGATCCTATCGTGATTTCCGGACAATCGTCTGAAGTTGTTAGTACATATACAATATCTCTTTCAGATGAAGGCGACAATTATGCATATGTATTTTCTCCTAACGGATTTACAAGAAATCCTAGACTTGACTTGTATAAAGAAGTAACATACAGATTTGAAATTAACACTCCGGGACATCCTGTTGCATTTTTTGTAAATAGATCGTTTACAGAAAACAGCTCATACATTCTAGCTGATACTGGAGGAATTGATTACACTGCTGGTGAAAACGTTTCTGCACTGTACAATGACGGTATTGTAAAATATGACGAAGATGGCAAAATTACAGATGCAACCTTTATTGAAAAGGGCATAATAGAATTCACTATTCCTGCAAACGCTCCGTCAACGTTGTATTATATAAGCAAAAACAACATTAACACTAGCGGTATTTTTAATATTTCTAATATTGAAGAAAACACATCAATAAATGTTGATACTGAAATACTTGGAAAAAAGACCTACAAAGCTAGCAATGGCGTAGAATTAAGCAACGGCATGAAAGTGTCTTTTGCTGGTAATGTAACTCCAAGTACATATGCTGGAAAATATTTTTATGTCGAGGGTGTAGGAAATAAAATCGTTCTTATATCTGACGAATCACTAGAAGTTCCTGCAATTTTTACATCTGAATATAACATTCCGTTTGATGGCACTGCATTTGACATATATCCGTTTGAAGACGCAACTAGTTTTCCGGGAACAAAAGATTACATTGTTATTAATAGAGCAAGTGCTGATAAAAATCCGTGGACACGATATAACAGATGGTTCCACAAGGATGTAATTGTTGCAAGTGCAGAAGCAAGTAATAACGAAATTGTGCTCGATCAAGATGCTAGAGCAAAAAGACCTATTATAGAATTTGAAGCAGGATTAAAACTGTTTAATCACGGCACTAAAGCAAAACAGCCTGTTGATGTAGTTGATACATTTACAGTTGATGCTTTTAGCACAATTGAAGGAAGTCTAGGCTATAACGTTGACGGCATTGATCTTGTTAACGGTACTAGAGTGCTGTTTACAGCCGACACTGACATTTTAGTAAATGGTAGAATTTACGAAGTAAGGTTTATAACACACAACGGTCGCAGACAAATATCGTTAATCGAAACCGCAGATTCTGTTCCTAACAAAAACGAAACTGTATTAATTCTAAATGGTGACAGCTACAAAGGAAAAATGTTTTCCTATACAAGCGGCACTTGGACTCGATCACAGGAAAAAACATCAGTAAATCAAACCCCGTTATTTGATTTGTTTGATAAAACTGGTATAGCTTTTAATGATTTAACTTATTATCCAGCATCAACATTTGCTGGTAATAAAGTTTTTAGCTATAAAATAGGTACAGGGTCAAATGATGTTGAACTAGGTTTTCCATTAAGTTACCAAAACATTGCCAATATCGGCGATATACAATTTATCTTTGATTTAACCAACGATTCCTTTGAGTACCAGTCTGCTGTTCATCGCGGCGGAAGCGTAACCACTGATAAAGGATATCTAAAACTATATGATCCTTCAGGAGACGCTTATTCTTTTGTTAACGGATGGGTTAAAGCAAATGCAAACAGTAAACAGTTTGTAATTAAAAATTCTATAGTAGATACACAATTAAATAATTTTGCTGTCGACATGTTTGACAACAGTGGATCGCTTACTGACTTGGTTGTATATGTTTATGTTAACGGAAAAAAACAAAAACTAACCAGTGAGTATACTATTGAAAATGTTAACAATATAGCAGTTGTAATTTTTAATAATGATCTAACAGTAGGCGATTCGTTAGTAATTAAAGCATACAGTAGTGCAACAAAAAATGCAAACGGATTCTACGAGATTCCGTCAAACCTTGAAAAAAATCCATTAAACGAAAGCCTATCTGTATTTACGCTAGGCGAAGTAAATGATCATGCTAGCAGTATTATAGAAAATGTTAGAACCTTTGCAGGCGAGTTTCCGGGTGCAAGCAATTTAAGAGACTTAGGTAACGTATCTACATATGGAAACAAATTTATACAACACTCAGGTCCGTTGCCGCTAGGTCTTTACCATATCACAGACAAAGATGCTAACATTATTAAATCTATAAGATATGCAAAAAAAGAATACGCTAAGTTTAAAAGAACATTTTTAAACGAAGCAGAAAATTCAGGATTTCATGGTTCAGTTAAAGAGCATGTAGACTTAATTCTTTCTAGAATTAACAAAGATAAAACTTCAACAAACTCATTTTATTTTAGTGATATGTTAGGGTACCAGTCATCGACTGTTTCATCTACAACTGTAGAGTATCCAGGACCTGCGTATTTTGCAATGTCAAAGACATTTAATTTACAAACACTATCTACTAGATCTATATTAGTGTACTTAAATGGTGAACAGTTAGTACACGGAGTTGACTATACTTTTGAAAACGAATTTGTTTACGTAACATTAGATTTAGATTCAAATGATACAGTTGAAGTACACGAATTTGAAAGCACTAACGGAACATTTGTTCCTCCTACACCTACTAAACTAGGATTGTATCCTAAATACATTCCTTCATTAATTGTGGATACTACATATTCTACTCCTCAGACTATGATTCAAGGACACGACGGTAGTTTAATACTAGCATACAATGACTATCGTGACGAACTAATACTTGAACTAGAAAGAAGAATTTACAACAACATTAAGTCGTCCTATGATGTGTCTAAACTTAACATTTTTGATTTTATCAATGGTGTAAACAGAGACACTGGATTTAAAAAAGAAAGTCTAAACAACATAATGTTATCAGACTTTGCTCAATGGTTAGAAGTAGCAGGGTCTCCGGATTATGTAAAAAATGATGCGTGGGACATTTCCGACGGATTTTCTTACAACTACAAGTATAGCTCAGATATAAACGGAAACAATCTAGACGGATTTTGGAGAAGTATCTATAAACATTATTTTGATACTGATAGACCGCACACTCATCCTTGGGAAATGTTAGGTTTAACAATACAACCTACTTGGTGGGAAGATGTATACGGACCTGCCCCGTACACAAACAATAACACTGTATTGTGGTACGACTTGCAAGAAGGAATTATTAGACAGCCAGGCAAACTAATAGAACGAAATGTACAGTTTTATAGACCTGGATTGTTAAACAATATTCCTGTAAACGAATATGGACAATTGCTAAGTCCAGTTGACTGCGGATTAGCACAAAATGTTGACAGACTAAAAACAAGAGGTCAGTTTGCATTTGGTGATGAAGCATACGTCGAAACTGCATGGAGAAGAAGCTCGGAATTTCCGTTTGCATTTATAACTGCCTGGGTGTTGTTACAACCTTCTAAGTTGTTTGGTATAGGTTTTGACTTATCTAGAATTTCCAAAGACGTTGCTGGAAATTTTGTTTATACAGAAACTAACAAGAGAATACAACTCAGCGAGTTGGTATTTCCTAGTACGCTAGAAACTGAAGAGTTAGTACAAACATCTGGATTGGTTAATTATGTTGCCAACTATATAACAACCAAACATTCTGCAAACTTTTCTTCTTATAAAGAACAACTAAAAAATCTAAACTTACAATTAGCAGTTTACTTAGGTGGTTTTGCTGACAAAACAAAACTAAAACTAGTGTTAGATAGCAGAACACCGTTAAACAAAGGAAACGTCTTTGTACCAGAGGAAAACTATCAAATTGTATTAAACACAAGCAGCGCATTAGATGTTCCATCGCTAAGTGGTATGATATTTGAAAAAAATGAAAATGGATATATCTTATCAGGATATGATAAAGAATCATCTGTGTTTTACATAAATCCTCACAGAGAAAGAAATGTTGATCCGGTGGTTAACGTTGGAGGAATAAGCGAGTCGTTTGTAGAATGGGATGAAAACAAGCAGTATGTAGCTGGTATTATTGTTAGATATGAAAACAGCTATTATAGAACAAAAGTAACACACGAAAGTTCATCGGCGTTTGAAGAAACTAAGTTTACAAAACTATCTTCACTTCCTATTGTTGGCGGAGTAAGTGCAGTATTTAGAACAACTTTTGAAGATAGCGTTGTTGCATATCCTTACGGATATACATTTGCATCAATTCAAGAAGTAGTTGATTTTATTTTAGGTTACGAGAATTATTGTAAAGTGCAAGGATTCGTCTTTGACTATTATAATTCAGAAACTCAAGCAGTAGAAGATATGCGTCTATGTGCAAAAGAATTTATGTTCTGGGTTACTCAAGGTTGGGATACTGGATCGGTTATAACAATAAGTCCTGTTGGAAACAGTGTAAAATTCTCTAAAGATTATCATATGGTTGATGACATATTTGATAATTTTTACGATTATAACATTTTAACAGGAACTGGCGAGAGACTATCTAAAGAATTTTCTTCTATATATAGAACAAATGCTAATACCTACGGATTGGAACCAATACAAACAGCCGAAGGTATTTTCTTAGTTAGACTACCGTTAGTACAAACAGAACATGTTGTGCTATTAGACAACGTTACAGTCTTTAATGATATCATTTATGATATGATTCCGGGATATAGACAAGAAAGAATAAAGTTAGTAGGTTACAGAACTGACAACTGGAATGGTGGATTAAACATACCGGGATTTTTCTACGATCGAGCATACGTTAGTAATTGGAATACATGGACTGACTATTCAATAGGTGACTTAGTAAAATACAAAGAATTTTATTACAGTTCAAATATGAAACACACAAGTACTGATTACTTTGATGCTAATCATTGGAATCTACTAGACGAGAAACCGACACCGTCTTTATATGCAAACTGGGATTATAAAGTTAATCAGTTTACTGATTTTTATGATCTAGACACTGACAACTTTGATACAGAGCAACAACGTTTAGGACAACACTTAATCGGATATCAAAAGCGTGAATACCTTGCAAACATCATTAACGATGACGTAAGTCAGTATAAGTTTTATCAAGGCTTTATTGCAGAAAAAGGAACAAAAAATTCTCTTACAAAACTGTTTGATGCACTGAGCTCTGCGGACAAAGATAGTTTAGAATTCTTTGAAGAATGGGCTATTGCTCTTGGGCAGTATGGTTCGGTTAATAACATAAAAGAAGTTGAATACAAAATAGATGAAGAAAAGTATAGACTAGAGCCACAACCTTTTGAATTGGTTAGTAGTTTGTCACCATCTAGAACTGATTTAGTTTACGAAATTCCTTCTTATGATGTTTATCTGAAGCCAGACGATTATACCCATAAGCCGTTTCCTCTAACTACAAACACAACAACATTCACAAGAGATAGTGGATATGTTAGAAACGATGATGTTGATTATGTAGTTAACACATACGACGAATTACTAACTTTAAACATTGAAGAAGTTGAGCTAGGTAATCACGTTTGGATAGTTGAAAAAAACAACACATGGGATGTAGTAAGACATGTAAACTCAGATCAAAAGATTATTGGGATTCAGTCATACACTCCAACTGATAGAAAGTTCTACGAAAACGGAACACCAAGCGGATTTACATTACAGTTTGAAAACTACGTACCATTTGAAAAAGATGAAATAATCGGAATATACAACAACAATTTAAACATAAATGGCTTTCATAAAATTGTAGATGTAGTACTAGATAAGGTAAGCATTGTAACTGAAACTCCGGTTAGTATTGATATTAACACTCCTTACGAAGATTCTAGCGGTGTAGTATCTATTTTTAGATCTAGAAGATTTGCTGATTCCAATGACATTAACAATCAGTACTATAAAGTACAAGATGACTTGAGTGATAAAATTTGGGTAGATGATGCAGTAGATAGCCAATGGGCTGTGTACAAACACTCTTCGGTATTTGCACTGCAAGAAGAGTCTATCAATCCAACCGGCGACGGTGACGGATTTGCATCTTCGTTTGACGTATCTTCTTCAAACTCTACAATTGTAGTTGGTTCGCCGGACAGAGTAAACGGATACGTTAACTTATATTATAGATTTAACGAATCTATTGCAAAGACAAAATATCAAGAGATCCTGCCTTCGACTTCTATACATGATAGTAGCTCTAAGTATGGATACAGCGTAGCAATTAGTCCTGACGGAAAGTACATTGCAGTTGGAGCACCAAATGCTGGTAATGTTAAAACTCGTTATGTAGGAATTTTAAATCCTACTGGTAGTTACGCAGAAGGCGATATTGTTAGCGATCGTGGTACTCTATGGAAAGCAAATAAAACTATTGCAGGTGATAACAGCACAATTTCTGATTTGTCGCAAGACTGGACACCAACTTACTTGATAGAAGGTGATGCTACTGGTAGTAGTAGCGGGTTGTCATCTCAAGGTATTGTATATCTATATGAAAAACAACCTAACAGTTTATACAATCTAATTACAACATTTACAAGTCCGGATCCAATGAACGGTGAACGGTTTGGCGCTAATATACAGATACGTAATCATTACAGCGGACCTAAAATATTTATAGGTGCACCGGGCAGTAGCACAGGTAGAATTTATTTTGTTGAGTATACCGACAGCAACTGGAAATACTCACGTAATAGAATGTACAAAGGTTCCTTCTCAGAAACAACACAGTACTATGTAGACGAAATCGTTTATTACGAAGGCTATCTTTATAAAGCAAGTACAAATCTAGCACCAGGAATTTTTGACTTAACTAACTGGATTTCATTGAGCTCAGACATCGAACATGTTGGCTTTATTCCTAATACTGTAGATGTAATCGATGGCGATAGTGATAGTACGGGATTGGTAAATGCAACAGGCATCGGATATAATTTTGATGTTAATTCGCTAGGTGATATGATAGTGTTATCAGGATCATTAGATACTGGACTAACTCAAAACGGCGATCCAACAATTTTAAATAGAATTGGGTTGTATAGAAACGAAGGCAGTCGCTGGCAGTTTGGTCAGTATATAGATACTGATGACAGCGTTGAAGATTATGCATTTAGTTTAGCAATAAACGATACAGGAACAAAGATAGCTGTTGGTGCTCCACATAATAACTTAACCGGAATTGATACAGGAATAGTATACATTTACAAACAAGTAAACGGTGTATTTGCTTTACAACAATCTATTCCGAGTCCGTTTACTGAACATAACGAATCGTTTGGCACCGGCATTGACTTTGCTGGTAACAAACTTGTAATATCAAGCAAAAACGGCGATTCAAAAGTTAGAATGTTGTTTGATAATAATGCGACTGTATTTGATAACAATTCTACAAGATTTATGACAGTCGCTGAAGATTTAGGAAAGTTGTATGTATTCCAGGAAATTGGAGATAACTTTGTATACGCAGAAGATCTAATTTATACAAGAAATACTAGACTACAGGATAATACTAATTTTAAAATTGTTGACAACCATATCTATATAGGATTTCCAGAAATAACAAATGAAGACTCTACAATTGGAATGTTAGTTGATTGCAGAGCAGAAAGAAATACCAATAGTTGGTCAACAATTACATCGCAAACTAATAAGGTTGATGTAAAATATATTAAGAAAGTGTTCTTATATAATACTGAAAAGAATACTACATTTGGAACAATCGACTTGATAGATCCACGACAAGGAAAAATTGCCGGGGTTGCCGATAGTGAAATTTTCTATAAAACTTGGTATGACCCAGCTGTTTACTCAGTTGCTGAACAAGATATAAATCAAAATTATCCTGACGTATTTGTTGACAAATTAAATTCATGGACAACATCGGAAGTAGGAAGACTGTGGTGGGACATTTCTAAAGCTAGCTGGTACAATCCTTATCAAGGAACTACTCAGTACAGAACTGCATGGTGGAATAAATTAGTTGATGGTGCGTCAATTGATGTGTACGAATGGACTGAATCAGATTTAACTCCGGATGAATATAACAGAATTACTGAAACCAACGAAGGCTTTGCTAACGGTATAACTGGAACTCCTCTACATCTAAATGCATATAGTTTACGTAAAGTTTATAACATAGAAACAGGAACTTTTAACTACAAGTATTACTTCTGGGTTAAAAATCCTCAGACTATTCCTTTTAAAAATAACAGAAAACTGTCTGCGTTTGATGTTGCAAAGTTAATTGAAGATCCTGCATCTACTGGTTATACTTTTGTTGCACTAATTGGACAAGACAAATTTGCATTATACAATGCCCGTAGTTACATCGAAGGCACAAAAACTGCATTACATTTCACAATAACAAATGACCTGACTAATATAAACAACATTCATTCTGAGTATCAACTATTAACTGAAAACTTAGCAAGTAGCAAGCCTAACGAAAAAGTTGAAACAAAGTGGTTTGATAGTTTAATTGGATACGACATTAACGACAGACCTGTGCCCGATACTGCACTCTCTGTTAAACAAAAATATGGTATATTAAATTCTCCAAGACAGGGCATGTTTATTAATAAAACAGAAGCACTAAAACAAGTTGTTGAAAGAGCAAATTCTGTATTGTTGCAAAATTCGATAGTAGACAACTACGATATGTCAATGTTGCTAAGTCAAGAAGAAATTCCTAATGAAAACAGCGGACGGTATGATACCACAGTCGATACTTTGGAAGATTTAAGATTTGTTATAGTTGCAAAAACTGAGCAAGCCGTATTAAGTCCAGTTGTCGAAGATGGAAGAATAATTTCTGTTAATATTGTAAACCCTGGAAGAGGCTACGTTATTGCTCCTGAAATTAAAATTACAAGCTCGTCAGGAACAGGGGCTATATTTAAAACAACTATCAATAATCTAGGACAAATAACTTCTGTATTAGTAAGATCAAAAGGTAAAAATTATCCTAGCAATACAACATTAACCCCAAGAAAGTTTAGTGTACTTGTTAAGTCTGATAGCGAAATAGTAGGCCGTTGGGCAATTTACGATTATAACAAATCGGCTAGATCGTGGACAAGAGTTGATAGTCAAAAGTATAACACTCAAAACTATTGGACATATGCTGATTGGTATGCAGCAGGATACGGTTCTCAAACTGCAATAAATCAAACTGTAAACGAATCATACGAATTGTTTGGGTTAGATAATAACATAGGTGATGTTGTTAAAATTAACACTATTGGTTCTGGCGGTTGGTTGCTATTAGAAAAAATTGATGATCAACTAACTGAAGATTATACAATAAATTATAAAACAATAGGCAGAGAAAACGGAACTATACAACTAGCTTCAAGACTTTATGACTTTATCACAACTACAAGTGGATATGATGCAAACATATATGATACTGCATTTTATGACAGAGAACCTGTTGTGGAATTACGAAACATACTAACTGCACTAAGAGATGACATATTCATTGGTGACTTAGAAGTTGAGTGGAACAAATTATTCTTTGCTAGTGTACGATATGCATTTAGCGAACAACTTTTCATAGATTGGGCATTTAAAACTAGCTTTATACGAGCAAAGCACAATCTAGGAAATCTATCTCAGTCTGTCACATTTAAAAATGACAACCTAGAAAATTACGAAGATTACGTTAATGAAGTAAAACCGTATGCTTCAAAGGTTAGAGAATATATCAGTTCTTATACATATACTGAGCCTACTCAATCTCTGATTACAGACTTTGACTTGCCTCCAAGTTATAACTTAGAAACTAGAGAAATTGAGACTAATGGTATTAGCGTTATTGACGGAGTTTTAACAGGCATTGCTGACAAATACTTAGAATATCCATTCAAGTCGTGGCTTGATAATAACGGTTATGATATTATTAGAATCGATGTAGCAGATGGCGGCAGCGGATATACGTCAACACCGTTGGTTAGAATTGATAATAACAACGGAACTACAGCAAGAGCGTACCTAAGCAGAGGAAGAGTTTCGTCGGTTATCATTGACAATACAGGAGGAAAATATTTAACTGCTCCTGAAATAACAATAGAAGGCAGTATAGCAGAGGGTGGTTCTCAAGCAAAAGCAGTTGCAGTTCTAGGTAATGGAGTTGTAAGAAGCACTCGCATTGGAATGAAATTTGATAGAGTATCGGGTTCTTACTTGTTTACAGAACTTGATGAAACACAGACATTTACAGGAACTGGCGCCGCAGAATTGTTCTACCTTAAATGGCCAATCGATCTGAGAACAAATACTTACTCTGTTAGTGTAAATGGAGTAAAGCAGCTATCAAGTCAATTTGTTGTTGGAAATGTTACAGATAAAACAAAAACATACAACAGAGAAATCGGTTACATTGAGTTTATGGATCCTCCAGCAAACGAGTCTTTGATACAGATTACGTACAACAAAAATATTAAACTGTTGTCGGCTGCTGACAGAATTAACTTTTTCTACAATCCTTCAACTGGAATGCTAGGTAAAGACTTGTCTCAGTTAATGGATGGCGTTGACTACACTGGTACAATTTTAGACAGCATAGACTTTGGAACTCAGCAAGGGTTTGACGTTTCGGGATATGGTGCGTTACCGTGGGATACATTTAGTAATACATACGACGATGAAATATTTGTCTGTGATGGAAGTACAAATACATTCGAACTAACGAATCCATTAGAAGACGGCCTTGAATACAACGTGTATCTAAACAACGTTAGAATTGATGATCCTGAGTACGATTACAGCACAGTACTTTCGAATCCAAATGCACTAATGCAAACATTAGTCGGTGACGGTGAAACTACAGTTGTTTCTATAAACGAAGAACTAATTTCTATTGTTGACGGCGATGTAGTTGTAATTAGAAAAAGCACAAGTGATGGAAGTTTTGTTCCAACCAACGACAGCTATGATACAGCAATTGAAGGCGGTAACTTAGCTTACACTACAGCAGCAGGTGTGTCAAGCGGAGAGATAAACATCGACGGCGACGGATTTGTTACAACAACAACTTCTCGAGGTCCAGAAGAACTTGTTCCAGGACAAATACTGGATACACTGGATATCCAAGTTTATCACAGAACAACAGATGGCACAGGTATAATAGGTGTAGCAAACTTTAAGATCGATGGAGATTCGACAAGTTTTGCATTACCATCTGTGCCACAAAGCGTTGATAGTGTAGTAGTAAAAATTGATAACGATATTGTATCGTCTGATTTATACTCGCTTGATTTGAAGAATAATCTACTACTATTTGATAATGACATTTCAACACTTGGATCTAACTTGTCAATAATGTCAATCGGTACAAACGGTATAGATCTATTAGACACAGGCACATTTGTATCCGACGGCAGTACATTGGTTGTTACTACAAGTGCTGTTTGGCAAACTGAGTTATCGGCATTTGTAACTAAGAATGGCGAAGTGTTGTCCGAAGGTACAGCATATACACTAGTTCAATCTTCAAACACTAGTGACTATCCGAACAGAGTACAAATAGTTTTTGACTTTACAGTTCTTGCAGAAAATAATTTTGTACAATGGACAATTTATGGCAGTGAATTAAAAACTTACAGTCAAATGGTTATAGATAGAACGTTTGAAGCCGACGGCTTGACAAACTATCATAAGTTTGACACAACAAATATTCCTATTCCGTTTAACGCTTTGCCGATATCTCACAAAATATTGGTTACAGTTAACGACAGAATTCTAAACCCTGGTTACAATATTTCGTTTACTACAACCAGTGCTAGAGTGTACCAAATCGAAGAGTGGCAATTCCAAGATACAACTTCTATAGATGACACTGATATAATAGTGTTTGCCGATGGAGTTCAGCTACTGTCAACTCAATATTCGTTTGATCCAGTGAACGCAACTATCGAAATACTGTTTTCAACAGTTGCCCCAGCTGGAAGTAAATTAGAAATTTTTGTGTTAAAAAATGCAGACTATTGGACTCTTGATACTCAAATAACATTTGAAGCATTGCCTAGTCAAACATTGAACTTAGATTTCTTACAAGCAGACGATCACGTTTATGCTACTTCAATTGTTTATGATGACAGCGCGGCAGTGGTTGATTCTACTACACAAGATTTAGTAGTACACTCTTCAGATAACAATGTAGTACAGTTTGTTACTAGAAATACAAATATTAGAGATGCGTTTGTAAGCAATGACGTGTTTAGATTAGACTTTGATGGGCATTCGTCTATTGAGTGCAGAATAGCAAGTATAAAATATGTACTAAGCGATTCTATACAGTTTGCAATAGCACCGTCAAGTGGCGAGGTAGTTGAAATTTATACATTTAGCAATCATGATGTAAACGACTTTAATAGAATATCTTATGATGTGTTAACAACAACTTCGGTAAGTGCAGGATCGAGCGATTATGTAAAACGAAATCTTCTTTCTTCGGGTATTGTTGAACTAAGATCACCAATTACAAGTGGAAATTATGCGTGGGTTATACACAATGGAGAATTGTTAACTCCTAATGTCGACTACACTTTAACTGATAATCGAAGCGCAGTAAAGTTACTACGAACTCCGATAGAAAATGATACAATTGACATATTACAGTTTTCAGCTAATCCAGTTGTACCAAAGTTTGGTTATAGAATGTTTAAAGATATAATGAACAGAACTCATTATAAGCGGTTAAATCAAAACAACTCATATGTTTTAAAAGATCCACTTAATTACTATGATGCTAGAATATCTTTAGTAAGTTCGGCCGGAATTGCTATCCCTAGTAAAGAAATGAACAAGCCAGGAGTTGTTTTTATAGAAGGCGAACGTATTGAATACTTTGAAGTTGTAGGAAACTATTTGTTACAACTAAGAAGAGGAACATTAGGAACTGGCATTAAGAATGTTTATAATCCTGGTGCAACTTTGTATGGACAAGGAATTGACGAAAACATTCCGTACAGAGACAGAACACTAACTCAAACATTTATTGGTGACGGCACATCAACTGACTTTGTACTAGATTTTACACCCGCATCGGTAAACGAAATTGATGTAATTGTTGCAGGTAGAAAATTAAGAAAAACAAGTCTTGACTTGTTTGTTGCAACAATCGATCAAGATAGCCCGGAGGCAGACATTGTACTTCCGCCAGAGTTTACAGTCGATGTTGAAGCAGGAACTATAAGTCTAGCAACTGCACCGGCTGAAAATATTTATATAAATGTAGTGAGAAGAATAGGAAAAGTTTGGAACGAAACGGGTAAAGCTCTTAAGGATTCTGAGAATGATATTAGCAGATTCCTCCGCGGAGCAACAATACAATTACCTAAATAAATATAGTATAGGTGGTAAGAATGACACAATATAATGAATTAAATGGAATACATGTCGAAGGACACATAAAAATATTTGACCCAGTTTCGGGAGAAACATACATCAATAAACGTAATGCTATTCACTATGAAAATATGAGTTTAGCATTAGCTGAAAGTTTATCTAATGCTGGGCAAGGATTTATATATGAAATGTCGTTTGGCAACGGTGGTACAAGCGTTGACCCTACAGGTATTATTACATATCTAACTCCTAACGCAACAGGTACAAATGCTAGCTTATATAACCAAACTTATACAAAAGTGGTTGATGACAGAAGTGTAAATAACCTAGACCCAACAAGAAACAAAACAGAAATCAGACACTTATCTGGGACAAACTATACAGATATTGTTATTAGTTGTTTGCTTGATTACGGCGAGCCAGATGGACAGCAAGCGTTTGACACGGCTGCAAGTTCTGAACAGCTTTATGTGTTTGATGAACTAGGTTTAAGAAGTTATTCGTCAACTGGTACAGGTAGACTTTTAACACATGTTATTTTCCATCCTGTACAAAAAAGTTTAAACAGACTAATTCAAATAGATTACACTGTAAGAGTTCAGAGTTTAAGTGGTTTTAATGGAGCATAATAATGGCATATGAAATTGAATTTACCGATAGCGTAAACAAAGGCTCAATTACAGTTGAAGACAATTCAATTAACACAGAAACAAGTTTAGGATTTCCTGGACGTAATCTTAGTGACTACGGTAAAGTTCTCATAGAGGATTTATTACATTTACTTGAAAACTTTGCTAACAACAATCCTCCTAATAACCCAGTTGAAGGACAACTGTGGTACGATACAACATCAGGAATCGACCAATTAAAAGTGTATGATGGCTCTCAGTGGGTAAGTGCCGGCGGACTGAAAAAAGCAGTTAGTGAACCAGATGCAGCAAACAGCACAGTAGGCGATTTATGGATAGACACATCTAACCAACAAGTTTACTTATACAGTGGATCTGGATGGATACTAGTAGGTCCTACATACGCCGAAGGTGCTAATACCGGTGCTAAATTTGAAACAGTTATTGGAACTGACAACAATGAATATCCAGTAATTATAAATTACGCAGATAGCAGAGCAGTAACTATTATAAGTTCATCTACGTTTACTCCGAAGTCTACTATTGTAGGATTTTCTACAATTTACCCTGGTGTAAACATAAGTGGAAACCTCGGTGGCGCAGTTGGAAAGTATTACGGTACTGCTGAAAAAGCAGAAAATCTTATAGTAGACAGCGTAAAAGTTCCTGCCTCTGAGTTTGTTAGAAAAAATGTAGAAAACATTTTAACAAAACCTTTAAGAATTAGAACCAACAGCGGATTAGACATTGGCGAAACTCAGACACTGTTACTACAAGTAGAAGGCAGTGCAGGTATCATTAGTCATAGAGCAACTGGCTCAAACATCGACATCAGAGTAAACAATGCAGGAACAATTGAAACTGCAATTCGTATAAAGAGTGATAAAAAAGTAGGTATTAATAATACATCGCCGACTGAACAATTAGATGTAGTTGGAAATATAAAAGCAAGCGGCGGCCTAGTTCTAGGAAGCACAACAGAAAGTACAAGCATAAGTTCAGGAGCAATTGTTGTTGCTGGTGGTGCCGGTATTGCTAAAAACTTATATGTAGGCGGAAATGTCGATGTGTACGGATCTGTCACAACACACGACATAGTACCTGATTTATCTGGTGTACGTTCAATCGGTACAACAGCTAACAAGTATAACTTTGTATATGCAAACGGGTTTTACGGTAATGTCACTGGTAACTTAACAGGCAACATCAGCGGGTCTGCATCGTCGTCAGGTAAACTAGCATCTGTCACAACATTTACAATGACAGGTGATGTTACATCGCCTTCGTTTACTTTTGACGGTCAAACTGGCGGCACAACAAAAACATTTACAACAACATTAAGTGATACATATTTTACATCTAAGTCAACCTCTACTACTATAGCATCATCTGACGAAATCCTGATATATAGATCTGGTACAGGAATAAGAAGGGTATCACAGGAGCTTTTTGTTTCTACTGTTCCTACTTTTTATCCAGGAATGATCATGCCATTTGGCGGATCGACTGCTCCAGCAGGATGGGTGTTGTGTGACGGATCGGAAGTATCTATATCTACATACGGTGCATTGTATACTGCAATTGGAACAAGTTTTGGTGTAAGTGGTTCACCTACAACTTTGTTTAAGTTGCCTGACTTTAGAGGCAGATTCCTACTAGGACATTTGGGATCAGCTACTACAGGCACTCGTATATTAAATGATGGTGCAGCAGAAACAGTAGGCAACTACGGCGGCGCTGAAAGTTCGTACATCACTAAAAATCAATTACCGCAGCACGAACACAGTTTACAAGGTGACTCAGGAACACAGTTTTATGCATTAACAAACGTTACAGGAGCAACAGACTCCGATGCAGTTTCTGCGTCAATAACAGGAGGTGCATCCGGGTCTGGATTACCGAGAACTGAAGGAGTTAACGGAGAGACATTTTCTACAGTTACTATAGATGGAGTTCCACAAGAAGTCGGCGACCCGTTATACTTCACTAGTCCGTTTGGTACTGTTAACTATATAATTTATCATGGAGTTGTATAATGAGTTATAAAATAAATCAAACTGACGGAACATTGTTAGTTGATCTAGTGGATGGAAGAATTGACGAAGATACAACTGACATAGTTTTGGTTGGAAGAAATTATACCGGATACGGAGAGTACTTAAATGAAAACTTAATCCGTATGCTGGAGAATTTTGCAAACTCATCTGCTCCGTCACATCCTCTAAGAGGACAAATATGGTACGACACTTCAGACGGCAGATTAAAAGTTTATAACGGAACTGTGTTTAGATCAACTGATACTACTTTGGTTAGTCCAACACAACCAACTATGTTAGCTGGTGATTTGTGGATAGATAGTACAAACAAACAATTTTATTTTAACGACGGCTCAGATACAATTTTAGCAGGACCGATTTACAATTCTGTACAAGGTGAGAGTGGGTTTAGGGTAGAAAGTGTTCTAGATAGATACGGTAACTTAAAAACAATTTTAAAATTATTAGTAGGTGCAGCCGTTGTTGCAATAATTAGCAGAGAATCTTTTGAACCAGCTGTTGCAATATCGGGATTCGGATCAGCAATCGAAGTTGGCATCAACATAAGCTCGTTTTATCCAGAGTTCTATTTCCAAGGTGTTGCAAACTCAACATCTACATTAGTTGACTCGAGTTTGAATTCCTATACTCCAGATAGTTTTTTTAAAATTTCGTCAAACAACATCGGAACAGGTACACTATCAGTTAAAAACGATAATGGCATATTTGTAGGATTCAACAACGATTTTACAATAAAGGTTGAAGGATCTACTGTTGTTAATAGAAACTTGTTAACAGGCTCGGATTATAAGATACAAGTTAGACAAGGTGCTTCTTATGTAGATGCAATTACTATCGATAACAGCGAAACAAAAATAGGTATTTGGCAATCGTCACCACAATACACACTAGATGTTAACGGAGACCTCCGTGTCGGCGGTGATCTAATTGTCGAAGGTGATACTACATATTTAGATATATCTACTTTGAGAGTCGAAGATAAACATATTGAAATAGCATTTACCTCAGACAGTACATTACTAACCGATGCTCAATTGGATGGCGCAGGTATTATTGTTAGAGCAACTGGCAATGACAAGTCTCTTACATGGAATTATACATACAACACATGGGATAGTTCAACCAGTGTAAACATTCCAACTGGTAGTTCATATAAGATTGGTCATGCAGACATACTGTCAGCAACAACACTAAGTTCGACTGTAACAAGCGCAACAGGTATTACACAAATAGGTACGTTAACAAACCTAGATGTAGATTACATTAATTTAAACTCGGCATCTCTAACAACAACGACCTACGGCTTAACAATTAACAGTGCTGACAATATTACTGTTTCAAATTCAAGAAAGATAATTGGAGTAGGTACACCGGATGTCAGTGATGATCCAGATACTGTAGCAACAAAAGAATACGTTGACGAATTTACAAAAAATAATGACATCTACTTGTCACTAGACATAACAGGACTAACTAATACCACTATTGCAAGCGTACTGGAAGACTTGGTACCGGCAGCTACAAAATTAACAGGAGTATATGCGTATGTTCATACTGTGTATTACAGCGGTTCTGTAACAACTGATCCGTCTACTCAAGTTGTTAAATCGTTTGTGACTGTCGATAAAAATGGAACAGAGAACCAAAGTGTGTTACAAGATGTTAGTTTTAACAGTGGATCAAATAGTGTAACATTGAGTGTTACAAGAGGTAGAAAACGTTTTATTGTAAACGGATCTTATCAATGGGTATTTGAGTCAGACCTAGCATCAAGCGTTTAATAAGGTAAATAATAGTGTTGAAAAGGGGTTGAACCACAAATGGCTTATATAATTAATAGATACAACGGTACCGTGTTAACGTCAGTTGAGGACGGAACAGTCGACCAAACTACCGAATTAAAACTAATAGGTAAGAATTTTGCAGGATACGGCGAAGCGCAGAATGAAAACTTTTTACATCTATTAGAACACTTTTCAAATTCGTCAGCCCCGACAAAGCCACTAACCGGAATGATATGGTATGATAATACCTCTAGCAAGATAAAAGTATACGACGGATCTAAGTGGAAAACAACTGGCGGCGGCGAAGTAAGTGCTACTGCTCCTACAGGATTAGTAGAAGGCGATTTGTGGTGGAATAATTCAACAAATCAATTATTTGCAAAAAATGCGTCAAACGAATGGGTACTAGTTGGCCCACAGGGTGCCGGTACAGGTGTAACTCAGATGCAAAGTCTAGCATTAACTGATACATTTGCACAATCTCATGCTGTAATTGCAGGTACTATTGAAGATGACGTTATCTTTATTATTAGCTCTGACGAATTTACAATCAGTGCAGGAGATGCAATCACTGGGTTTGATATAGTTAAAAGAGGACTAACACTCACTGCAACACAAGCAGCTACTAACGGCTCAACAACAGGCGCAGGCACGGTCGGCGGTCCTATTATTTGGGGTACTGCTAGTAACTCATTAAAACTAGGTGGAGAAGCCGCTAGTAATTACTTACTAAAAGACGAAGCAGTGTTTACAGATGTAGTTTCGTTTGCAGATGCAGGTCTTACAATAGGCGATAGCAACGATTTAAAATTATATATCGAATCAGGAACTATTGGCGCTATAGAAAATCAAGTAGGCAGTAGTATTAAGTTTTATATAAGAGACACTATACAAAAAAATATAGCAAATATAACCGCAGCAGGATTTATTCCTGGCGTAAGTTTAGCATACGATCTAGGGTCGTCGAGCCTTAAGTGGAACAATGTTTATGCTACAACATTCAACGGCACAGCTACACAAGCAGATGCATTAAACGTAAGTGGAACATACAGAAGTGCGTCTACCGCAGCAGCAGTAAATACAATAGCTGCTAGAGATAGTTCGGGTAACTTAACAGCAGTGCTCTTTAGTGGTACTGCAACACAAGCAAGATATGCCGACTTGGCAGAAAAGTACACTACAGAAAACGATTTGCCAGCAGGAACCGCAGTTGCAGTTTGTTCGCATACTGGACACGAAGTTGAACCAGCGTCTGCTCATAACTTCTGTATAGGTGTCGTATCTACTAATCCGGCAATTATGATGAACAGCGAAGCTGAAGGGCAGTATATTGCATTAAAGGGTCGTGTTCCTGTTAGAGTCAAAGGTGCTGTTAAAAAAGGGCAACCAGTGTATGCTATGTCTGCTGGTGTTTGCACAACATTGGCAACTACTGCGTTAGTTGGTATTGCTTTAGAATCAAACGACATCGACGACGAAAAGTTAGTCGAATGTGTATTGAAAGTTTAAAAGGTAGGAGTTACTAATGGCCGTAGGTGAAATAATCACAGCAGCACGATACAATGCAATACAAGCCAAAGTCTCGTCTGTGTTAGGCACAGGCAGCGGCCAGTTTGGATATGGTGTTGCGTTAACATCTGGATTAGTTGCATTAGGTAATACTGTTAATGCAACACACATGGCAAATCTTAAAACAGACTTAACTAAAATTAAAGTACACCAAACAGGATCATTGCCCAGTTTAACAACTGTTGCATCAGCAGACGGAATTACAGACACAGTTTATGCAGAATACAGTACACTAACAGACACGCTGTACACAAACAAAAATGATATTTACGAAGCAACCCAAGCAGACACTGAAGTTAAACTAACCAGTGCAAGGTCGACTCAGTGGGGAGGAGCAGCAGATCCTCAGAGCATTTATCATAACTTTTCTGCTACATTTACTTCAGAAAATCATAGAAGAAACTTTTTTAATGCCGGCGGCGAAGTACGATTTTCGGCTACACTCACCGGAACCTCTGGATCTAAGGCAAGCGACTGGGCAGGAATGTTGTCTGCTATAGGCACTTTAAAGTTTAATTATACAACAGTAACAGCAGGATCCGGGTCTGCATCAGGCATAGGAAATTTTGATTTAACAACAAGTTATCAAACTGTTTTTGTAAAATCAGGATCGGGTCTTTATTCAGATAACGATGTGACAATAAAAGCAAGAACTAATCCGTCAAACCCTGCAAAAATTGATTTTTCTATAGAATTTAATGACGATGCTAACGTTAGTGTTGACGAAAGTGTAAATGGAACTCTAACTAGTACTATATCACAGCTAAGACCGACTGGACTTTATGTAGAAGTTGCCACTCCAATTTATACAACCACCACTTCTTTAGCTTGACAAAAAAATAAATTATATATAAAGTTGTAAGTAAAAAAGGAACGTAGATGGTAGCCACTGGTGGAAAAATATTCGCAACTGATTACAATTCAATCAGGACGTCTGTTAGTGGTGTATTGTTAACTTCGTATGGACAAACACTGCGATCTTCTGCATTATCGGGCACAGTAGATTCGGTAACTCAAGCACAATGGGAAGATTTATATCTTGATGCGCAAAGTGCTTATGTGCACCAACAAGGATCTGCTTATGCATCGTTAGCAGTTCCTAGTGTAGGATACACTGTAGGAGCAGACGCTTCTCAGACATTTAACCAAACAACTGGCGCTCGTAGCACACCTGTAAACGGATCGTTTATGGGTGTAAATGACTACACTGGTATAGTTACTGCTATAACAAGCTTCAACGGTGCTACATCAGGATTTCCTGTTGGAAACCTTTCAGTTGGAACGGCAACAACTAGCACTAGGTCCACTGCATGGGGAGGTACTACTCCTCAAGCAATTTATCATGTAGTTACAGCAACATTTGCAAGTGTTTCACAAATGGATTATTATTTTAATGCAGGCGGCGAAATACGTTTTACAGCATCATTAACTAGCGGCTCAGGATCCAAAGATACTGATTGGGCAAACTTGCTAACAGCAATTGGTACAGTTAAGTTTGATAAGTGGGAACTCACTGCTAGCTCTGGTACTCCTACTCCAAGCGGCTCTGGCGGTAGCGGTTATGATAGTTTAACAAGTTCGTACAGACAATTGTTTATCAAGTCAGGGTCTGGTGTATATGCAGACAACGACTATAAGATCGAAGGGTTTAAGTCCGGTGCTGTATTGAGATTTAGAATAACCTTCAATGACGGTGACACTGGCACAGGCTCACCACCGGTTGATGAAAGCGTTGGTGGAACCACTACAAGTAATGTTATTCCTGTGAGACCTGACAGCAGTTTTATATATAACAGTATAACAGAAACTGCTGTATCTATAGCAGCACCTACTATTGCAAATCAGGTACTACTTACTGCCAACAATGGTTCACCGCCGGCATAATCCACATTGACACGTATTCCTTGGTGTTATATAATACATATAACAGCAGGAGTATGACTATGGATGAGAGATTAAAAGAAGCATTAGATTTTAGTAATTTAATGATAACGTTAGATAACCAAAAACGTATTCTAAAAGAACAATATCAAAACAACTTGATGTATTATTTCAATGGATCTCAATTTACAGTTACTCAAAGTTTAGTTAGCTTTTGTCAAAGTTTACTTGCATTACATCAAACAGAAACTGTACTTATTGATGACAATGACATTCCGGTAATGATCGTTGATTTAGAAAAATTTGCAAACGAATTAGTTAGCGTTTATTGGAAAGCAGCCAATAAGTATCTTACAGAATACAATAAATTAAAAATTAACAAAACAGTTGAAGGTATTATTAATCTACATGAGTAAGGGTGCTATACTTATAGCAAGAAATAATACAGAAGTTGATTATGTAAAACAAGCAGTTTTTCTTGCAAATCGTATTAAACATTTTTTAAATATACCTGTTAGTATAATAACTGACAACAGTTCTTATTTAAAAGAGAACTATAATGCAGAAGTATTTGATTCTGTAATAGATATAAGTAACGACAGAAATTTTACTTATAAAAAGTACAATGACGGAATTTTTTCAAGGAAAAGTTTAGAATTTAAGAATACTGCTAGAGCAGATGTGTATAATCTAAGTCCATATGATGAAACACTGCTATTAGATACAGATTTCATTGTATCAAACGCTGACTTGTTAGAATGTTTTAACCAAAAAAACAATTTCTTAATATATGATACCGGAGTTGAATTGTCTGGTCACAGAGATTTAAAAGAATTTGAATATATTAGCGAAGTTGGTCCAAAATTTTATTGGGCAACTGTTGTGTTTTTTAGAAAAACAAAAGAAAATGAAACATTTTTCAATTTAGTCAAGCACATACAAGAAAACTGGAATCACTATAAGACTCTTTATCAAATAAGACAGTCAACGTTTAGAAACGACTTTGCATTTAGCATTGCTATTCATATTATGAATGGATATAAACAAGGAAATTTTGCAAAACCTATGCCGGGTAAGATGTTTTATACCACAGATAGAGATTTACTAGTTGGGTTAGACAATACAAAATTTACATTTTTATTAGAAAAGCAAACCAACAATGGTTATTTTCCTGCTGTCATTTACGACAACAGTGTACATGTCATGAATAAGTATAGTCTAAGTAGGATTATTGATAATGCTTAACTTTACAATGCTAGCTCAAAACAGTAATCATGACTATGTAAAGCAAGCATATTTGTGTGCATTAAGTATTAGAGCAACCAATCCTAACAGCAAAATTTGTTTAATTACAAATGAAACATTAGATAGCAAAACTTCTAGTGTGTTTGACGACATTGTTGACATTCCGTGGAACGATCAAGCAAGTGACAGCGAGTGGAAGGTTGAAAATCGATGGAAAATATACCATGCAACTCCGTATACTAAAACAATTGTTTTAGATACTGACATGCTTGTACTAGATAACATATCAACATGGTGGAAACATCTAGAAACTAAAAAGATATTTTTTACAACAAACGTTTTGGATTATAGAGGTAATCCGGTTACGAGTGTGTACTATAGAAAAGCGTTTAAAAATCATAGCTTACCTAACTTATATGCAGGATTTCACTATTTTGAAAAGTCCGACGAAGCACATGAGTTTTACAAATTGCTTGAACTGGTAATGAACAACTGGGAATTGTTTTATGGACAATACGCTGGCGGAAAATATTTTCAAAAATTTCCAAGTGTAGACGTTAGTGCAGCAATTGCAGCAAAGATTTTAGGCTGTACAGGAAATATAACAACTAAAACTTCTTATCCTAATTTTGTACACATGAAAACACATGTGCAAGGATGGAAAGAAATTGTTACAGAACGTTGGCAAGATAAAGTTGGAGTATATTTAAATTCTGAGTTACAGCTAAAAATAGGAAATTACAAGCAATCTGGAATATTTCACTATACAGAAAAAGATTTTGTAACAGATGAAATCATTAACACATATGAAGAATATTTAAAATGCACTCAATAATTATACCAACAAAAAAATATGTTTATTTTGATAACAACGGAAACATATTGTCTATTAGTGGATCAAACGCTTCGGCTGGGCAGTTTGTTGAAGTTGAGTTCAATGATGTGATCAATTTAATTAACGGTAAAGAAAACATTACATCGTACATTGTCGTGTATGACATTTCAAAAAAGACATATGTATTAAAAGAAAAATTCTCAAACGAAGAAATTATATTTAATGTAAACGATCAAATACATCAAATATCAAAATACAAAAGCACAAGTCCGGATATCAGTATTATACAAGACATTAAACATAAAACATGGAATTTTCTTATTGATCCGACATTAAAAGAAAACTTGTTATCGCAAAACTTATCTTTAGACAAGATTTTATATTTTCACATAACACGAAAAAACGATCCGCACGAGTTGTACAGGACATTAACTGTAAATATCGCAACGTTGGTCGATGACCGCACATTTAGTATATCATTTGAATCAGAGAATGAACTTGACGATGACAATATAAGTGTGTATACTGTAAAAAGGTTACAGTCTTATTATCACGAGGTTATTAAATGAGCAAATTTAGAGTTTTAGACTTTGATATTATCTATCTAAGCTACGACGAGCCTAATGCTGAAAAAAATTATGCAGATTTGTGTAAAAAAATTCCTTGGGCAAAACGCATCCATGGCGTTAAAGGATCGGATGCTGCACACAAAGCATGTGCAAACATTTCTGACACTGACAGATTTATTACTATCGATGGCGACAACATTATTAACGCAGAATTTTTAACAAAAGAATTTGACTTTGACCAAGACAAAGATCTAGAAAAGTGTGTTATTAGTTGGACAGCTAAAAATCACATCAACGGTCTTATGTATGGCAACGGTGGCATTAAATGTTGGCCTAAACAATATGTATTGAATATGCGTACACATGAAAATGCCGATCCTAGCAATCCTCACGCTCAAGTCGATTTTTGCTGGGACATTGAATACATTCAAATGAATAGTTGCTATAGTACCATTTATAATAATGCTACACCTCAACAAGCGTGGCGTGCCGGTTTTCGCGAAGGCGTTAAAATGGCATTAGATAGAGGTTTACGAGTAAGTGTTGATGATTTTCATAAGAATCATTGGAAAAACTTGCATCGTCTGTATATTTGGCTCATGGTAGGTGCAGATGTTGAAAATGGGTTGTGGGCTATTTACGGTGCCCGTCAAGGATTGTATATGACAATGATGACTGATTGGGATTTTGTAAATGTTAGAGATTTTGACTATCTAAATAACATGTGGAAAAATCTTGAGGTAACAGTCAACGAAGAAAATTTAATGGAAGCAATCGAAGACTATGGCGATAAGCTAAAAGAAGCACTTGATTTGCCTATTAGTCCGACTCCACTTGATGCCGGCGGCAGTCATTTCTTTAAAACCGTTTATCAAAATCCAGCACGAACTACAAATCAACAGTTTATAGATAGAGAACAATAATGAATGCAAATAAAGAAACGCTGGAAACAGTAAACAGTATTACAAATAGACATTTTAGTCCTACGTTTTGTTTTGCAAAATGGTATCATACCAATATCTATTTACAAACAGGTGAAACACATAGTTGTTATCATCCTGCACCTCATAAAATCGATGTTGACCAGTTATTAACTAATCCGTCTGCATTACACAACACAGATGAAAAAAAGCAAGAACGCTTAGAAATGCTCGAAGGCAAAAAGCCCAAAGGTTGTCAATATTGCTGGAATATTGAAAATATGGGTAAGGACTACATTAGCGATCGTCACATTCGCAGCGGAAGCATTTATACCGATAATAGATTAAATGAAGTAAAATTTAATCCATGGGATTACAATGTAAATCCTGAATATATTGAAATTTCATTCGGAAATGAATGCAATTTTAAATGTGGTTATTGCCATCCTAAAGCAAGCAGTCGTTATTATAATGAAATTCGGCAGCACGGCCCATATACAAATGTTAAAAATCATAGATGCGATATCGACTATTTTAGAGTTTATGAAGAAGATTCAAATCCATACCTACGTGCATGGTGGAAATGGTGGCCGGAAGTTAGCAAGACGCTGAACATTTTGCGTATTACTGGCGGCGAACCAACTATGCAAAAAAGCACCTATAAACTTTTTGAACTACTGGAAGAATCCCCTAAGCCACATCTTGAACTAAATGTTAACAGCAACCTTGGCGGCAAAGAACGTCAAGTTGAAAGATTTACTGACGCTATTAACAGTCTTTTAACACAAAATAAAATTAAGCAATTCAAGTTGTTTACAAGTGTTGATACATGGGGTCCTCGTGCTGAATACATTCGTGACGGTCTTGACATTGATGTATTTGAACAAAATCTAGATTACTTCTTAACTCGTACCGATGCTCCTGTAACATTTATGATTACATTTAACATTTTTAGTGTAACAACATTTAATCTTTTGCTTGAAAAGATCTTAGAATGGCGTAAAAAGTATAATGACATTAATAGCGGCCGTTGGCAACGCATTCACTTTGATACTCCTTACTTGAAAGAACCTCTGCAATACGATATGAACATACTTCCTAAAGACACGTATGTTCCTTATATGGAAAGCCATTTGCAATTTATAAAAGACAATGTAGACGACACAAGTAAACATGCTTTTAGCAGCATGGAGTATGAAAAGTTTAGACGTGTAGTTGATTACATGAAGACAACAACATACAACGATTCTCGTACACTAGATGGCAGGATTGACTTTTGGAATTTCTTTAACGAACAAGACCGCCGCCGCGGCAATAGCTTTGTTCAGACTTTTCCTGAAATGAAAGATTTCTTTGATTTGTGCAAGGCAGCTAATGAACTTAGATAAAGATCACTTGTTAAATAAAAGTAAAACGTTTTGTATGTTTCCATGGGTGCATCTTAATGCTACTCCATTAGGAAACGTGTATCCATGCTGTTCATCTGATTACACTGCTCCGTTTGATAACGTAAAAGACAAAAGCCTTAAAGAAGCCTTCAATAACGATAAAATGAAAGAGCTTCGTTTAAATATGCTAAACGACAAAAAAAGTAGCATATGTGATTATTGCTATAAACATGAAGAAAGTTCTCCGTTTAGTTTTAGAAAGTACAGTCTAGAACACTTTGGAAAAGACTTTGACGATATAGTTACAACAACTGACGAAACTGGACACGTTCCTGAATTTAAAATGAAATATTTTGATATACGTTTTTCAAATATTTGTAATTTTAAATGTAGAACGTGTGGATCGGAATTCAGCAGTCAGTGGGCTCAAGAAATGAAACAAAACAAGTGGGTTCCTGAAAGTTTTAAAATCATTCAACATGCAGACGAAAGTGGTAACTTGTTACAAGAAATCAAAGATCAAGTACCGAACATGGATCTTGCATACTTTGCTGGTGGCGAACCTCTTATAACAGACGAACATTATCAACTGTTAGAAGAAATGATTCGTACAGGTGTAAACAAGCGTATTACCCTTCGCTACAATACAAACATGAGTAATTTTAAATACAAAAAATATGATATACTTGACCTGTGGAGCAGATTCCATCGTGTTGAAATCAGTGCAAGTCTTGACCACTATGGTGAACGAGCAGAATTCTTACGTCATGGAACTGATTGGGCAGTAGTAGAACAGAATTTGCACAGTATTAGAAATCTTGATTATATTGACTATCAGTTTAATACAGTACTGAGTGTATTTAATTTTGTAACATTAGATACGTTTTTTAAATACATGATAGAAAAAGACTTACTAAGACAAAAGGACATGATTAGCATTTACAGAGCTCTTACTCCTTTGTATTACTGTGCTAAAGTATTGCCGGAAAGCCTAAAAGCAGTCGGATCGCAAAAACTAGAAAAAATACACGACTTTATGATATTAAACGAATGGTATCAACATCAACATGTAAGAGATGCAATTAGTTTTACTAACGAAAGCAGTGAGTGGGAAATTCATAAAGTAGGATTTCAACAGCAAGTAAAAAAACTAGATAAAATACGTAACGAAAATTTTGAAAACGTATTTCCTGAATTAAAGGCTATGTTAGATGAATAAAGAAATTTTGTTAAAAGAAAACGAAGCGTTTTGCATCCTGCCTTGGATACACATGCATGTTTGGCCAAACGGTAATGCTATGCCGTGTTGTATTGCGGACAGCAGACAACCATTTGGAAATTTAAAAGATAATACAATCGAAGAAGTATGGAATAGCGAAAAGTATAAAGAACTTCGTAAATCAATGCTTCGGGGCAAAAAGCTAGATGTATGCAAGCGTTGTTACGAACTAGAAGGAAGCACTAACATTTGGACATTGCGCAAAAACCACAACGAGTGGTTTGGCGACAAGCATTTTGATTTAGTAGAAAAGACTGAAGCAGATGGTAGTATTCCTAAGATGCGCATGGCATACTTAGATATACGATTTTCTAACATTTGTAATATGAAGTGCAGAACATGCGGCCCGGATTTAAGCAGTCAACATGCTAAAGAACACAAAGACATGTACGGCGAAGAAGAATTAATAAAATTCTTAAAAAACGACGGAAAAATAGTAGTTAACGTTGCACATGAAAACAACTTCTGGGAAGATTTGCAAAAATACTTGCCCGGAGTTGAAGAGGTATACTTTGCTGGAGGCGAGGCGTTAATTACAGAAGAGCATTACAAAATACTTGACCGTTTTATTGAACTTGGAAAGACTGATGTACGTCTGCGATACACAACTAATTTTAGTAATTTTAAGTATAAAAAGAACAGTGTAGTAGAGTACTGGAAACAGTTTCCGGATATACAAATAAGTGCTAGCTTAGATTGTAATGGATCTCGTGCCGAGTATAGTAGACACGGAACCGAATGGAACGTAATTGAAAGTAACAGACAGGAGTTGTTGGAAAAACTTCCAAACGTGTACTTTGAATTAACTCCTACTATTAGTTTGTACAATGTGTGGAATTGGCCTGACTTTCACATGGATTGGGTAGAAAAAGGTTATGTTGACATAGAGAATTGCAGATTGAATATGTTAACAGGTCCTGATTTTATGCGCATCGACAACATACCCGATGAATTTAAAATTGAGTTAAGAGCAAAGTATATACATTATAAAAAGTGGGCGTTTGAAAAAATAAAAGATAGAATACCTTATAAGCCCAGAATTGTGCAAGATGTAATTGGAAAAATTGATACTGTAATTCAGTTTATGAACACAGGATATGAAAACGCCGATATGCTAAAAGCATTTAACGAAAAAAATGCTATCTTGGATAAACACAGGAATGAAGATTTTTATTCAGTATTTCCGGAGTTAGGGTGGTTACGTCGATATGAGTAGACTAGTAGTCTTTGGGTGTAGTCATGCATATGGACTAGGATTGCCAGATTGTACTCTTGATACCGGTCCTAGTAAGTTAGGATTTGCAAATGTATTAGGAAAAAAATTAAATATACCTGTTGTTAATAAAGCAGATACCGGAAGATCACAAAAAGAGATAGCAGTAAGTATACTTGAAACACCTGTATATGACACTGACTTGATAGTTATAAATTGGTCTAATCCGATGCGTCGTAGTATATGGAACGGAATTCATTGGGAACAACTTGCAAGTTGGAACAATGACAAAACTTGGCAAAAGTTTTTTGCAAAGTATCATAGACACGAAGACGACATACTTGATACACTAATGCATGTTAATCTAGCAAATTACTATTTAAATGGTAAAGTTAAAAAAGTAATCAATAGTATTCATGTTTTCAGCGATGATATTTGTAATAATACAAAAAATTGGAATAATGTTAAGTTTGATATAGCTTTTAATACTAAAACAAATGATTTTTATTACAATGAACTACCGTGCGGGCATCCTGATTTAAAATCGCATGATGTATTTGCTGAAAGACTTTTTGGATTAATTAATAATGTCTAACCTATTAAAAATTACACCACTTGCAGAACCGTATATGAGTTTAACTTGGCAGGTTAATAATTTTTGTAACTTTCAGTGCAGTTATTGTAACCCGGGTAATTGGGCCGGCGATAGTCGTAACAACGGTAATTTAGATTTGTATAAAAAGAATATAAGAAATATATTTCAGCAATACCAAGATAAAGAGTACAAATATTTTAAAATATTTTACAGTGGCGGCGAACCTACATATTGGGAAAATTTTATCCCTCTTACTCGGTACCTTAAAGATGAATTAGGAGACAATTTAACAGTTGCAGTTAACACAAACTTGTCGCGCCCGCTAAAATATTGGGAAGAACATTATAAATTATTTGATGATATTGTTGCAAGTTTCCATATTGAATTTAGTAAAAAAGAACGATACATCGAAAATGCTCAATTTTTATGTGACAAGATAGATTACCTTTGCACAAAAATGCTTATGCACGAAGAACAGTTTTGGGAAATTGTAGAATTTGGCAACCGTGTCAGAAATGAAGTACCTAACTATAATTTAGAATGGACGCCTCTTTTTGATGAAATGAGTGTAAATGCCGGTCCTTGGAAATACGCAGATCCGTTAAAACAGCAGTTTCTTGAAAATGCAAAATTTGAAACTGTAATGCGAATACCCAAGCCGTACCGCAATAATAAAGCCATAAGTGTAAGTCATTACGCTGATAAAATAGAACCTACTAACAGCAATCAAATTATTGCTGACAGACAAAACTTTTTTAGCGGATGGAAATGCTATGTAGACGATGCATTGTTCATAAATCCAAAAGGGTATATTAGTAGTGCAAGTTGCGGAGTTGGAAATCAACATGGCAATGTGTTAGATGAAAACTTGACTTTTTCTTTAAATCCAGTAGTATGTAATAAAAATCATTGCCATTGTGGTACTGATATTATCATACCTAAGGAAAAACTATGAACATAGAAGACTGGGACATATTTTTAAAGTATAAAAATAAAAATCAAATGCTGTCTAACTCAGTATATGTTCCATATGTTAATAAAGAAAAAACAGTATTTTGTATGGATTATAATTATAATTCTAAATACTTTTTTGATAGACCGGATTATACACAATCTAAAATGGATTTTTATTTCCAAAACGAAATAAAGTTTTTAAAACATCTTGCAAACGAGACATTTTGTCCAGAAGTACTAGATATTGATATAATCAAAAAAAGAATATTTTTTAAATGGCACGATACAAGTTTAAATGACAATTTGTTTAAAGAACAATATGCAGAGCAAGCAACAACTGTATTAGCTAGATTAGAAAAACTAGGAATTTATAAAATAAATTTCTATCCACATACATGCTACCTCTGCAACAGCGAATTAAAAATTCATGATTTCTATGGATGTGTAAGCAGTACCACACATTATTTGCCTATGGAAATTTTAGAACCTGTATTGTCGTATCTAGATAGACATAAATTTAAAACATTCGAAACCGATGGATTGGTAGACATGGAAAAAGTTTATCATTTTATGCTCAGATCAAACCCTGGACAGTGGCCAAACCCGATAACTAGAAATAACAACGAAATGAGTAATTATGGAATTTAATCTTACATCGCTAGCAAAAAAACAACAAGAAATACCGGATCGTCTACATGCAAGTGCAGCAGATGATAGGCATCAAAGTATGATGGATGCTATTGCACCGTATGCAAAAAAAGTAGATCAAAAAAATCTTACTCCTGTGTATGTTGATTATAAAACAAGAAAAACAAAACTTGTACTAGCGTTATGTCCAGAATGGGCTCCTGAATTTCCTCCATTTAACTTGGCTAGACTAAGTGGCGTTGCAAAGAGTGCAGGGTATGAAACTCACATACTTGATTTCAACATACGCACATATAACATTTATAAAAACGATTGGCAACCAAACAACAAGCTGCCATTTAAACTTTGGGATTCTAGTGCAAGCTGGCATTGGCTAGGATCAACCTATTACAATGATATTCATCCTGTACTAAAACCAGTGTTAGATGAAGGCGTGCAAGAAATTTTAAATCTAAAGCCCACTGCGGTTGGATTTACAGTGTATTATATCAGTGCCGAAGCAACAAAATACATGTGCAGAGAAATACGACGACTTGCACCTAATATTAAAATTATAATCGGCGGCAGTAATACACACCAAAGTTGGGCAAATGATGCACCCTATTATGATTATATAGTAAAGGGCGAAGGCGAACAACATCTTCTGACTATATTAGAAGAATTAGAAAATGGCGTTATACACGATGATCCTATGGTGTTGACTCAAGAAGTAAATCAACGACTTAATATAAACGGAATGCCTATGCCGGATTACGAAAGCATTGACTTTAATCAATATAGAGTTCCAAACGGTGTTAATACTGAAATTAGTCGTGGATGCACTGCTAAGTGTTCTTTTTGCGAAGAAACACACTTTTGGAAATACAGACAGCGTAAAGCAGTTGACCTAATACAAGAAGTTGAATGGCTGTATTACAATAAGGGTGTTAACGTGTTTTGGTTTATTGACAGCCTTGTTAATGGTGATGTAAACGAATTACGTGCGTTTGCTAAAGCAGTACAAGCAAAAGGACTTGATATACATTGGACAGGTTATGCAAGATGCGACGGTCGCATGGATTTAGAGTACTTCAAAGACATAAAAGCCGGTGGCTGTATTATGTTAAATTATGGCATTGAAAGTGGCAGTCAAAAAGTGCTTGACGACATGCACAAGAACGTAACTGTGCAAGAAATGGAACAAAATTTTAAAGATGCAAAAGAAGTAGGCATATGGAACGCAACAAATTGGATTGTTGCATTTCCTTCAGAAGACTATCAAGATTTTGCAGATAGCATGACATTCTTATGGCGTATGCGTAACATGAATATAAACAATGTTGGTGCAGGCGTAGGGTACGGTCAGGGTCCTGAAACGCTAATGGGACAAAATCCACACAGATGGAATCTAAGTTACCAAAAATATCAAGGACATTGGATAACAAAAGATTTTACCAAGGGCGGTACGCATGTTATGAATCGTGTCAAAACATTTCACATGTTTCTTGACATGATGAACGGATGCACTGAAGTTCCGTTTGGTTATCCTATAAGAGATAATTTAAGAAAAGAACATTATAAAATAACATTACACGATACAACAGTATGTAATGAAATTGAGTACGAAAAATTTGATTATAACATTATAAAACCAAACATAAATCCTTTTGCAGATGCACTTGTAAATGAAATGTGGCCATTTTTTAGAATGTTATGGAGAACTCGCGGAGGATTTGATGCCGAAGTACATTAC